>Ga0233378_1000006_pt1 | contig 108422 bp, 97 predicted proteins | sample ElkDunMinimDraft_7_FD_180690 | JGI IMG/M metagenome (GOLD analysis project Ga0233378, IMG submission 180690) | Fecal eukaryotic communites from dung pellets of Tule Elk in California, USA - Elk Dung E4 | ecosystem: Host-associated > Mammals > Digestive system > Large intestine > Fecal | place... | reverse complement strand
AGCAACAGGAGCGGCTTCAGCCTTAGGAGCTTCAGCAACAGGAGCAGCTTCGGCCTTAGGAGCTTCAGCAACAGGAGCGGCTTCGGCCTTAGGAGCTTCAGCAACAGGAGCTGCTTCAGCCTTAGGAGCTTCAGCAACAGGAGCAGCTTCAGCCTTAGGAGCTTCAGCAACAGGAGCAGGTTTAGCTACTTCTTGTGCTTTAGGAGTTTCAGCAGGAGCAGCAAAAATTGCTGATGCTAAAACGAGAGATGTTAGAAAAATTTTTTTCATAAGATTCTCCGTAAATGAACTATTTGAAATGTAAAAAAAATATAAGTTCGCGGGAATTATCACACTTTTTTTTATTGTGAAAAGGATTTTTGGTGAAATTTTATTCAAAAAAAAACTAAACCTTATTACGAATAGGTTGTAGTAGTTTTATAAACAAAAATCCCTAGAAGTGATTTGCTTCTAGGGAAATTTGATAAAAGTTTTAAAGTAAAGAAAACTTAGGTTTTATCTTTACCGCGCAACATAATAACCTTACCTGTTCTAATATATTCAACGATTTCGAATTTAGAACAGAGGTTTTTCATAGCGTCAATTTTATCAGTGTTTCCTGTAATCTGGATAATCATAGAATTTTCAGTCATATCCACAGTACTTGCCTTGAAATGTTCGCAGAGTTGCAGAATTTCTGTACGTTCTTCAGAAGAACAGCTAAGCTTAATCAATGCGAGTTCTTTTTCAACAACATTCATGTTGGTGTGATCTTTAGCGTGAACCACATCAACAAGTTTTTCAAGTTGTTTAATGATTTGCATCAGAATTTCTGGATTGCCTCTGGCGACAATGTTCATGCGGCTGAACTCTGGATTAAGCGTCGGAGAAACAACAAGAGAATCAATGTTGTAACCACGGCGAGAAAATACAAGAGCTATACGAACAAGCACACCAGGACGGTTAGCTACCAAAAGACTTATAGAATGTGCAAAATCTTTATTCTGGTTCATAATTAGGTACTCCCTGTTGGCTTTTCAAGTTGAGTTTTTGGTGGCTCTGTAATCATAGAAGATATAGGAGCGCCAGCTGGAATCATTGGGAAAACGTTGTCTTCTTTTTCGCATTCACAATGGATAAGAACTGGCCCGTCATTGTATTCAAGAGCCTTGCGGATAATGCGTTCTGCATCGGCAGGGCGTTTAATGCGTAAGCCAAGAGCGCCATAAGCTTCAGCAAATTTCACAAAGTCCGGGTTACCGACCATATCTACGGCAGAATAGCGTTTGTCGTAGAAAAGGTCTTGCCATTGGCGCACCATTCCAAGATATTTATTATCCATAACAAAAATCTTGATAGGGAGTTTATGAATGCAAGCAGTAGCCATTTCTGCCATGGTCATTTGGAAACCACCATCGCCAGCAAAGCAACATACTGGCCAACCTGTTTTGTTGCCAAAAGCTGCCCCAATAGCTCCAGGGAAGCCAAAGCCCATTGTGCCGGCACCACCAGAGTTGTGTAATTGTCTTGGGTAATCTGTCTTAAAGAACTGAGCAACCCACATTTGGTGTTGACCAACGTCAGATGTCACAACGGCTTTACCTTGGGTTATTTCCCAAAGTGTGTGGACAATGTGCTGCATGCGTAACCCACCCTGTTTTGGGTAAGTTAATGGGTAACGTTTTTTCCAGTTCATGCAGGTTTTTACCCATTCAGCCGTGTCTAATTTAGAAACGAGAGGTAAAAGTTGTTCTAAAACGAGTTTCGCATCGCCACAGAGGAAAACATCTGGTTGGAGAACTTTATTTTCTTCGGCTGGGTCAATGTCAACATGGATTTTGACAGCGTCTTTACAGAATACTTCGAGCTTACCTGTAATGCGGTCATCCCAGCGAGAACCAATGCTCATGATTAAATCGCAGTCAAGAACAGCTTTGTTTGCATAAACGGTACCGTGCATGCCAAGCATTCCAAGAGACAAATCATGGCTAGAAGGGAAGGTACCAAGACCAAGAAGTGTACTTGTTACAGGAGCGTTTAATTTTTCTGCAAATTCTTTTACTTGTCTGCAGGCATCAGAAATCATAGCGCCATGGCCAACAAGCAATAATGGACGTTTTGCTTTGTTAATAAGAGCGGCAGCTTTTTCAATAGCTTCTGCAGGAGCAGCACCTGGAATTTTATAACCAGGAAGGTTCATTTCATCTGTAAATGGGGCAGTGCATACGCCAGCGGTAACGTCTTTTGGTAAGTCAATTAAAACAGGCCCTGGTCTTCCGGTGCGTGCAATGTGGAAAGCTTCTTTCATAACACGTGGGAGTTCGTTTGGGTCTTTTACCAAATAAGAATGTTTAACGGCAGCAAAAGTCATGCCACTTGTATCGCATTCCTGGAAAGCGTCTTTACCGAGATTTGGGGTAGTGGTTTGTGCTGTAAGAACTACAAGAGGGATAGAATCCATCATAGCAGTATAAATACCAGTAAATGTATTTGTTGCACCAGGACCACTAGTAACAAGAGCAACGCCAACTTTGCCAGTTTCTCTTGCATAACCATCTGCCATGTGGGTTGCCCCTTGTTCATGGCGTGAAAGTACCATTTTTATAGTAGAATCTAAAAGAGCATCAAACATTGGAATGGCGGAACCGCCAGGGTAGCCAAAAATAATGTCAACACCTTCTCTTTTGAGGCATTCGATCACTACTTGAGCACCGCTTAAATTATTTTGTGACATAAATAGTTCTCTTTGGTTAAAGGATTTATTTATTTTGCAGAAAAATATAGCATTGTAAAATAGTTTTTCAATGGCAAAATGCTAGTTAATAGTAAAAATACACGAATTTTAAGTAAATTTTTATAAACAATCGTTTGTTTTGTTTTGAAAATCTTTTCTTTTTGAAAATATTAGGGCTTTGTTTTGTGTCTTTTTGTTATAAAATTAGTGCTTTTGTTTTAAAATTATGAGTTTGAAAGCTTATTTTGTGTTGAAAATTTAAAATTTTTATTAAGTTTGCTTTGTTGAATATAGTAGTTTTCTTAAAAATTAGGCTCTTTTTATTTTGTTTTTAGTTTGCTGTGGTTTGTTGTTGTAAAAAGGTCGTTTAATTTGTGAAAAGTTTGTGAATGGTGAATCTTTTTTTTAGAATTCTTTTTCTTGAAGTTAAAAGCAAAGTTGAAAATCTTAAAATTTTGGGGCGAAAAATAAAATTCATCTTTTCGAAAACAAAATAATTCTTCATTAAAATCAAAAATGCCATAAAAGAGGCTCAAAAAAGTGTTTTTTTTAAAGACTACTCAATATTTTTACTACATTTGTTGCCAAGTAGTTGCATTTTGTCTGATTTTTTGCTCTCTGGTCGCCAACAGAGTGTGCGGCAAAAAGGAAGATTTAAAAGTAATTGTTTCACAAATAAAACCAAAAAAGGAAATGGATAGTAATATGGCTACCATTACGAAAGAAAAATCTGCTGAACTCATCGCCAAATTTGGCGGAAACGAAAAAAATTCTGGCAACATTTGTGTGCAAGTTGCCATCTTGACAGAAAAAATCAAGAATTTGACTGAACACGCTAAGCAACATCGCAAAGATTTCCATTCACTTCGTGGTTTGACCGCTATGGTTGCAAAACGCAAAACTTTGCTCAAGTACTACGCTTCCCGTGATATCGAAGGCTATCGTGCTTTGATTAAGGAACTTGGCCTTCGCGGCTAATCGGCTGAGGTAAGATATGTCCGGTTATAAAAAAATGCTAGACCCGAAGGAAGTGTCTGTTACACTTCCTGATGGCCGTACGATTCGTTTGGAAACGGGGCGTCTGGCAAAACAAGCTGCAGGTTCTGCTGTTGTTCAAATGAACGATGCTTTCTTGCTTGCAACCGTTTGCTTTGGTCCAGAAAAAGATGCAGACTTTTTCCCGTTAACTGTTGAATATCGTGAAAAGGCTTACGCTGCTGGTCGCTTGCCTGGTGGTTACAATAAGCGTGAATCTGGTCGTCCTAGCGATGAAGAAACTCTTTCTGCTCGCATTATTGACCGTCCAATTCGCCCAATGTTCCCAGACAACTTCAATCGCGAAGTTCAAGTGATTGTTCAAGCTCTTTCTGCTGATAAAAAATTTGCACCAGACGTTTTAGGTGTAAGTGCGGCATCTTTAGCTATCGGACTTTCTGAACTTCCATTTGAAGAACAAGTAGCTGCAGTTCGAGTTGCTGTTCTTGATGGTCAGCCAGTTGTTTTACCTTCTTATGATCAAGTAGCAGTTGCTGATTTGGATTTAGTCGTTGCTGGTACAGAAAATTCTGTTTGCATGGTTGAAGGCGGTGCTTATGAAGTTTCCGAAGAAACTATGATTCAGGCTATTCTTGCTGGTCACGAAGTTATCAAGTTGCTTTGCCGTGCTCAACAAGAATTAGTTGATCGTTGCTCTAAGCCAAAAATGGTTTTGACTCCGAAGAATGCTGGCGAAGCTCATGAACAGCTCGAAGCTACAATTAAGGAAGTTATTTTCCAAGAACTTTCTGATACTTTGCATACTCCAATGGTTAAGACAGAACATTATCCAGCAATGGCAGCTCTTGAAGAAAAAGCTCTTGCAGATGAACGTGTTCTTGCAATTATTGGTGAAGACGAAGCTCTCCTTTCTGATGCAAAGAAAATTTTCCATGATCTTGAACGCGATACCATGCGTAAAATGATTTTGGATGAAGGCGTTCGTATTGATGGTCGTAAGACTACAGAAGTTCGCCCAATTGAAATTGAACTTGGTGTCTTGCCTCGTGCTCACGGCTCTGCTGTATTCCAGAGAGGCGAAACTCAAGGTCTTGTTGTTTGTACGCTTGGTACAAAAGCTGATGAACAACGTTTTGAAAACTTGCAAGGTGAAGGCTCTAAGAGTTACATGCTTCATTACAACTTCCCTCCATTCTCTGTAGGTGAATGTAAGAAGCTTGGAATTTCACGCCGCGAAATTGGTCATGGTCATTTGGCAGAACGTTCACTCTGTGCCGTATTGCCTTTGCCAGAAGATTTCCCATACACCATTCGCATTGTTTCTGAAATTCTTGAATCCAATGGTTCTTCTTCTATGGCTTCTGTTTGCGGTGGCTGCCTTTCTTTGATGGACGCTGGTGTGCCTATTAAGGCTCCGGTGGCAGGTATTGCTATGGGCTTGATTTCAGAAAAAGGTTCTGTAGATGAAGGTGGAAAAATTGAAATTCTTTCCGACATTACTGGGACTGAAGACCATCTTGGTGATATGGATTTCAAGGTAACAGGAACTGCAGAAGGCATTACTGCATTCCAGATGGATATCAAAATTAAAGGTATTACTCCGGAACTTATGCGTAAAGCTTTGGATCAGGCTCGTGAAGGTCGTTTGCACATTTTGAATAAAATGACAACTCTTGGCCTTGCTGAACCACGCCCACAAGTTTCTGAAAAAGCGCCAACTATGTTGAAAATGCGTATCCCAACCAACAAGATTCGTGATGTTATCGGATCTGGTGGCTCTGTTATTAAGGGTATGCAAGCTCAGACAGGTTGCTTAATCAATATTGATGACAATGGCAATATTGAAATTGCAGCTCCTACAGGTAAAGCAGGTGAAGTTTGCCGTCGTATGATTGAAGAACTTACTGCTGAACCAGAACCAGGTCGTGTTTACAAAGGTAAAGTAAAAACTATCCAACCATTTGGTGCCTTTGTTGAAATTCTTCCTGGCCGTGATGGCTTGGTGCACATTTCTGAATTGGCTCATCATCGTGTAGAACGCGTTGAAGATGTTGTTCAGGTTGGTAGCGAAGTAACAGTTCTTTGCCTTGGAGTAGATCCAAAGGGTAAAGTAAAGCTTTCTATTAAAGCTTTGATTGAAAACAAAGAAGAGGCTCCTGCTCCTCAAGAAGAAGCAGCTGCTGAACCTGTTGCTGAAGCTCCTAGTGCTCCTGAATCTACAGAAGCTTAATTTTAATAGCTTTTAGCAAAAATCGCACCGAGGAACTCGGTGCGATTTTCTTTTTGTAGAAAATATTATTGAATAAAATATCATTCTTTTTTAGGATTGGAATTTTATAAAGCTGATACAGTTAATACAGTATAGAAAACAAATGCTTAAACTTTTATTGAATACTTCAGAAAAAGAGATTATTATTTAGAATGTTGTTTGGATAATACAACAAAAAGAGAGGCTTTATGTGCTTGAAAAAAATTCTATCCCTTGCAATGTTAACGGTGGTTCCTTTGCTTGCTAAAGATTATTCTGGAGCTGAATTGTATACAAACGAAACTTACCAATATGGTAAATTCGAAGCTCGTATGTATATGGCAGCAGGTTCTGGTCTTGTAAGTTCTATGTTCCTTTACCATAACGATTCGTATATGGGTGATCCGGAACCTTGGGTAGAAGTAGATATTGAAGTTTTAGGTAAAAAGCCAGAAAGTTTCCAATCCAATATTATTACTGGTAACGCGGCTAAAAAAGTGACAAGTGAAAAGCACCATTCTGTTTCTCCGGCAGCAAATGCAGCTTACCACACTTATGGTTTAGAATGGAGCCCGACTCATGTCTCTTGGTTTTTAGATGGAGTAGAAGTCCGCCGTACAGAAACTGGTGTAAGCGATTCTAAAAATCAAGTAGCTGCTCTTATTCGTGAACAAGGCCTTCGTTTTAATTTGTGGTCTTCAGAAGTGGCGGCTTGGGTTGGTGAATGGGACGAAAGCATTTTGCCTGTTTACCAGTACATTAACTGGGTAAAAGTTTATGATTATACACCGGGTGCTGGTGAAAATGGTTCTGACTGGACTTTAAAATGGGTTGATGATTTTGATACTTTCGATGATTCTCGCTGGAGTTGTGGAAATTGGACATTTGACGAAAACCGTGTTGATATGCACCCAGATAACATTCAGGTAAGTAATGGCACTTTGATTTTGGCAATTACAAAATCAGGTCAAGAAGGTTTTTCCGGAACAGTTCCTGTAGATGACGCTGCTTCTCCAGAACAACCTCCTGTAGAAGATCCAAATGCAATTTCTGTTGTTAAACCAGCAACTCCGTTCCATTTAAATAGCCAAGAAAATGGTGTTCTTTTAAGTTCTAAACTTTCAGGCACTTTGTCTTACGAAATTTATTCTATGGCTGGTGTTCGCTTGCTCAATGGAAGTATTTCTGGGAACGCTGGCTCTTATTACATTTCAACAGATGCTTTATCGACAGGCCGTTATTTGTTGAAAGTAAATCAAGGCTCTATGAGTTATTCATTCCATATTAATAAGAATTAAATTGTTGATTCTCTCCTGCGAAAACAATTTCCGAAGGGCTGCGCCCTTCGGAAATTCATTTTTTCATTTTTACTATATGTTTGTTTTTAGCGGGGCGACCGAGAATGTCGAAGGCTTTTGTTTTTTCTGTGCTAAATATTGGGCGTTTTTTGCGGAGAATTGTTGTTGAAGAATTGGATTTGACTAATGTGTAAAATACTTTTTCTTCACTATCTTTAAGTGAAATAACAAATCCATTTTCAGTAGGTGATATTACCTTATAAGTTGGATTAGAGGATAATTCATAGGAAGTTTCAATACAGATATTTTCGTTATTAGGGTCTGGAGTTACGAAGTAACTTGTGTTCTTTTGGAGAACGTTTTCAGGTTGCTCCCATACTTCTGTAAATAGGGTGTCATGGCGTAGGTATGAAATTCTAGTATAGTCAATTTCAGGTTGTTCGGAAATAGCGGGACTGTAGATATAAGAAAAGCTTGAATCTTTTCCTATAATATAGTTTTCCTCTTGAATGATTTGCTTGTCATAATAGGTGGTTGTTTTGATTGAATATTCTGTTTTTTCTTCAATAGTTCTTTGATGTATTGTTGAGCATTTTTCATTTGTACAGTGAACGATACTGTCCAAGTTGTTTTCTGTGTAGTGATATTTCATTGAAGCATAATAACTAAAGTCGGAACCATAATTTTCAATGTAAGCACTATCTAGGTGATATTTATTTGCAGAATTATAAAGTGTTGCTTGAATCATATCAAGGCAATTTACTGCATACACATTTATTGCGGTAAGGGAGAAAATAAAGAGAACTTTTTTCATATTGAAAATTTAAAAAAAAAACTAGCAGTTGAAGAAAAAACGCCTTCTTTTGAAAAGTTTTTTGTTTTTTAGCTGAATTTTAGGTTATATTCAAGGGGTGAAATAGAGAGTTTAGCTCTTGCCCTCTGTACGAAATCTAGACCATTTCCATAAGCGAGGACAGGGTGAACGCTCACGTAGATACGTTTACCGGGCTGCCACGCGCAGTTCTTTTGGGCGTGTCTCGACAAGTTGTTGTCATTGCGAATCCCGAATAGAGGTGAAGCAATCTCAATTCAGCAGCATTGTTGCTCGTTTTGGGGCGTGGGTCGTTTGCGTTTATCGCTTAGAGGCATGTCTAGAGCCCCGTACAGGTAAATGCAACGATCTGCGCCTTTTTTGGTGTTTTTATTGAACAAAAAGTGCGTGTTATGCAGGCAGGGGCAAACTCCAGAAGTTTAAACTGATGGAGTGCGTTATGACGACAAAACAGCCTATTAAGATATTTTCACGCCTGTCTTTCTGGAGTGTAGCGATAGGATCCATAGCAATTCTCGCCGCCTGCGGTGGTGATAGCGGGAGCAAGTCCAGCGGAGCAGAAGATGTCCCCGTCCGCGAAGTTTCCACCATCTACGACCTAGGAGCCTGTACCCCCGACCGTGAAGGGGATACCGTGTATGTCACGGCACAAGCCATCGATTATTTGTGTTCAAACAACAATTGGATTGATATCACGACCCTGTCGGAAAATCCCGACGTAAACCTTTCTTCGGGAGGTGTTGCTGGCAACGACCCAGAATCCAGCAGTTCCAACGTGGACGACCCGCTGAACGGCGGTTCCAGCTCATCGGTCCGCGCGTCCTACATCGAGGTTCCTACAAAGGAGCAACTCGGCACCTGCGATTCCAGCGCCATTGGCCTACGCGCTTTGGTGTTAACCGATTCTTCTTACTTTACCTGCAAGGCGGATGGCTGGGCAAAGGACGAAGCATACCTGGGTTACGACATCGTTCCAACCAAGGAAGACTTGCCCCAGTGCCATGCAGGCAGTGCCAAACAGCGTATTTTGGTCAAGAAGGATTCCGTCTTCTTCAGATGCGATTCAGTAAAGTGGGAGCCCGAGACCGCCGACGGCTATATCGTGAAGAACGCGTCCATCTTAGGAGCTGCGCAGAAGGGACCCTTCAAGTTCGATTCTCCTCTGACACTCCGCGAAGTCCTTTTGCATGACGACGCACTGACCTACACGGGCCGCGAATACATAGACGAGATTTCTAGTAACAAGGGCGACTTCGTGATTCCCAAAGTGAACCTGGTTTACCCCTACGCAGTGCTTGAAGTTCGTGGGCTTTGGCGTAACGAAGTAACTGGCGAATGGAGCAAGGATTCCATGACGCTCCGCGCCCTAACCGATTTGACCAGCCGCACCGAGGTGAACATCAACCTGCTTACCCACCTGGAATATGACCGCGCCGTACAGCTTGTGAACAAGGGTTACAGCGTGTTTGCTGCCAAGAAACAGGCAGAATATGAAATCATGACGGCATTTGGGTTTGCGACCACGGTGGAATATTCCGAAGATCTGAAAACATTTGTGCCATCCACCAGCACGAACCACGATGTAAACGCCACCCTCATGGCGATTTCGCTGCTTTTCATTGGCGACAGGAGCGAAGCCGAAATCCAGAAGGCAATTGCCGACTTCAAGCAGGACATGGCCGGCGATGGCGAGTGGAACGACGCCCAGACCAAGGCCGATATGGCGGACTGGGCGGAAGTCTTTGACTGCGGTTCCGTGCGTGCTAATGTGAAGAGCTGGAACATTTTGGACATTCCCGCTTACGAGAACTACCTGACCATTTACTGGAACAACGCCTACGAATTGGGCGGCTGCGCCTTGACCCGCTACGACGTGGTGGCACAGAACAGGAACGCCAAGAGCAAGAACTACAATGTCCACTACATCTGCAAGGCTACAGGCTGGCGCAAGGCTACCGATTACGAGAAGGACACCTACCAGTGGGCAGAAGGTGAAGAGGGCGAATTCAAGAAGGGCGACGTGACCGAGAACTATTACGTGTTCGAAAACGGGTCGTGGACCGTGGCGAAAAACGAAACGGCCCTTGGACTATGTACCGAGGCACGCAATGGCGAAATAGGTAAAATCGACACCACCTACTTTATTTGCGACAGCAAGAACTGGCGCAAGGCCACCGTGCTGGAATACGACACCTACCAGTTCGGTGCGGGCAACGATGGCGAAGTCCGCACAGGCAAGGTGAACGAAGACAAGTATTATGTCTATGAGAATGGGGCATGGCGGGCATCTGCAAGTGAAATCGAAAACAACCTGGGTGCGTGCGTCGCAAGCCGATTGAATGAAGTGGGTAAGTCCGGGAACACCTACTATACCTGCAAGACAAGCGGCTGGACAAAATCGACGGCTTTGGAATATGACACCTATGGCTGGGATGCCGGAACGGAAGGAGCAGTCAAGCCTGGCAGCGTGAATACCTCGAACCACTATGTGTATGAAAACGGGGCATGGCGTGCATCTGCAAGTGAAATAGAAAACAACTTGGGCGCATGTGTTGCAAGCCGATTGAATGAAGTAGGTAAGTCCGGGAACACCTACTATACCTGCAAGACAAGCGGCTGGACAAAATCGACGGCTTTGGAATATGACACCTACGGCTGGGAAGCCGGAACGGAAGGTGAGATAAAGGTAGGAAGCGTAAGCGCCAACAATTACTATATCTATAAAGACAGTAAATGGCAAGAAACTTCAATTGGCACAGATTTAGGAATCTGTAACTCTGATAAAGACGGCTTTGTCGGAGTTTCGGGTGGAGTTTATTACATCTGCAAGACAAATTCCTGGAACATTGCAACCGTGCTGGAGTATGATACATACGGTTGGACTGTAGGAACTGAAGGTGAAGTGAAAGCCGGAAATGTAAACATAGGCAATTACTACATCTATAAAGACAGCGAGTGGCAAGCAGCCAGCAGCGTTGAAAAAAACTTAGGCGGATGCACAACCGCTCGTGAAGGCGAAGTTGATAAATCAGAAAACACCTATTATATCTGCAAATCTAAAACCTGGAAAACGGCAACTGTTTTGGAATACGATACATACGGGAAGACCTGCCTTACAGATGGTTCAATAGTCCCTGGAGAAATTACTTCAACAAACAAATATGTCTGTGATGCAGGGGCGTTTAGAGCAGCAAATGAACAGGAAATTTCCCTAAATAAGGGTTGTGTCAGCTATACAGAAGGGAATGAAATAAGAAAACAATTATCATCCGTTACCGATTCCGTATATCTATGCAATAATGACTTATGGGAAAAAAATATCGAATTTGCTAGGGAATATGGAACACTGACAGATGAAAGAGACGGCAAAACTTATAAGACCGTTGTCATAGGCTCTCAAACTTGGATGGCGGAAAACCTGAACTATTCGGATAGTACAAATTATCCCAGTATGAAGGGCCGAAATTGGTGTTATGAAAACAAATTGGATAGTTGCTCCAAATATGGACGCCTATACACTTGGTCTGCCGCCATGGACAGCGTCGGAACATTCAGTACCAACGGAAAAGGTTGCGGAAATGGAAAAACTTGCTCAACGACTTACCCAGTCCGCGGAATTTGCCCCGAGGGATGGCATTTGCCGTCTAAGACAGAATATGCAACGCTTATTACAACTGTTGGAGGAAGTTCAACAGCAGGTAAAATGCTCAAAGCAACAAACGGATGGAATTCTAATGGAAACGGCACCGATGCCTTCGGCTTTTCCGTTCTCCCGGCGGGCCGCTACAGCGGAGGCAGTTTCTTCAACGCGGGCGAGGTCGCGCGCTTCTGGAGTATGATAGGGGTCTACGATAGTGCGCACTCCTACGCTGACATCTTGAACTTGAGTGACAGCGGCGAGGATGCTAGCCTGTTCACCGACCGTAGGAAAAACGCCTTCTCGGTTCGTTGCCTCCGGGACTGACATGGCGCAAGCCGAAGGCTAGCGCCGGGGCCTAGGTCGCCTGCGGCCACGGCTCCCAACTGCGGGCAAGCCACGCAGTGGCAAGCCCGCCCCACCCCAAACCCGCGCGAAGCGCGGTCGAATTTTCTAAGGAAATAAAAGATTTTATGGAAACAGAAATTACAGCTGCATTAATAGGCATTGCATCGGCTTTGATTACAGCGTTTATCACAAAATCCACCGCCGATAAAAAGAACGCCATCGAAAACATCACCCAAGAGCGCAAGAATTGGCGAGACGACTTGCGAGGTGCAACGATTGCGTTGAGGCGATATTTTGAAAACAAGGGAGGCGGTTCAACAGATGGAAAGGAAAACTGCGGCATCGTATTTCATTCCGCTGCGGAAGCCAAAGCATTCTTTGAAGTTAGGCTCAATTTAGGAGATCCTGAAGACTGTAAATTAATGGCAATCTTGGATCGCTTGGTTACACATGATTGTTCAAGTCGGAAGCCGACCTTTCAAAAATGGGAAGCCGAAAGTAAAGAAAATGGTCTTGAAACAAAAAAAATGCTTGTGGTGGATTTACTAGCCCATTTTGAAGAAGGAATGTCCCACAACCTAAAATATGATTGGGAAAGGGCAAAAAAGGAAATTCAATCAAACGGTTTGATGCGGTACTTTACTTTTTTTGTAGCACTTCTCATAACATCAATTCTTTTCTCTTCAACACAATTGCTTGAATTGCGCTACCAAGAAATAACGGTTGGTGGATGGTTGTATTTCATATCGCTTTTTGCACTCATTGTTATTTCGATTGTCTGTGTCATTAAGTATATCGTGCGGCTTCTTGCTGTTTTTCAAGATAAATATTTATTTGGCAGAAATAAATTCACCGCCATGCAAATAGTCTCGGATATTTTTGGAATTGCCTATCGGAGAAAAATAGAGCTAAAGGAATCAACAAAGACATGGAACTTGTGCATTTTCTTGCTTCTTGGATTAGGAATTATTCCTGCCATCTTAATTGTTTCAGCAGCGGTCATTCTGATTGCCTATGGCTTGTTTCCGACAAGTATTGTTTCAGGCTTAATTGAAATAATTAATTTAGGATCCAAAATGTAGTCTTTTGCGTTAGGGATGGAAGTGGCGAAGGGGTCGGAAGAAAGCCTAGCTAATAAAAAAGAGACCACAAGTTCACTTGCGGTCTCCGTGTTAAAGTTCGAATGTTATTATTTATTCCGGAAGTTGTTGGATGAATTTATCGGGCAAAATAGCCTTGACTTTGCTTTTTTCAAAATCTTTTATATTTTTCATCCCTTGCTGCGACCAATTCTTTTTTTGCATCGAAGTTGGCTGGTATTCGTCCACGGAATTTTTTCAGATTGTTCAATGCGGTCAAGCCTTGAGAGGAGTCCTTTTTTGAAGCCTTAGCGTAATTTATGCGTGCAGCAACGAAGAAGATGAAATCATTCACCTCTTGTTTTGCCGTCTGCGGCAAGGTTTCGTATATGGACAATGCTTCTGGCATAAAAACTCCGTTTAGTGGGTTCTCTCTTCTAAATATATAATATTTGGACAGAATTTACCAACCCCTTCTGTATTTAAGTTTTTTGAATTGGACGCGATACCGCGACAGCCCGACCCGCATCAGCGGGGAACGCCCAAACGGCACTCAGGCGTTCCATTCCGTTTGCGTCAAAAAATCCAGTAAACCGACAACAAGAATTCTGTTGTCATCGTAATGTGGCTTGACAATATCCTTTACGACGATAATCCGCTTAAATCCGTCCGTCAGGTTCACCGGGGATTTCTTCTCCTGCTCGCGTTTTTCGGCGGTCGATATTTCAAAGGCGGATTGAATGTAGAATCGTGGCTCCCTTTATTTGGCCATTTGTGCTTATCGCTGATGTTAGTAGTGGTGATTTTATTAGTCTAGCAAAAGCCAAAGAAGTCTTTAAAACGGTGTTTGAATGAAATTCAATTCTCTTCAAAAGGATGCCTCGATGCATCCTTTTCTGTAAATCCTTTTTTGTGACAAATTACAGCAGCTTCCCTGCCTTGAATGATTCTTCAAGGTAGCTCGGATTCTGATAATAGCAATCCGAATTGAAGTTGGAGATGTAGTCGCTAATGGGGGAGGTGAAAATCTTGATGGCAGTCTCGATTTCGTTGCCGTTCTTTGCGCAGTCGAGAACCATGATGCAATACAGGTTGCCGATGTCCGTATAGGAGGGAATATCGTATTTGCAGTTCTCTACAGATTCAAAATCGCCCTGCGGGATTTTGTACTGGTCCACAACTTCTTCGCCGACCTGCTCGAAACTTAGGCAATGGTTCACCTGGGCGTCTTTCAGTTGTTTGGCAAAACCGTCAATTCCAAGCCTGTTTGCGACCACCCCGCGCTTGTTCTTTGTCTTGCGGGCAATAAATTCAACCAGCGAACACACGTAGAACAAATCGTCTTTATCTGCTTCCGTCATGTTTGACCTCGAATTTCAAGAACTTCAGGCATGCTAGAGCCGAAAGCGTGTGAAAACTAATTTGGTGTGTAGGGTATTTGAATTCTGCCAATGCCCAAAACTGCTTGCGATTAATCCGCCCTGTCAAGAAATCGTTCACAAAATTCCAAACAGTGTCGTCTGCCATAGGACCTTCGACAACATCGTATTGATGGGTGCTTCCATTACGGCAGGCTGCTATAAAATCGAGCCATTCGTCGGTCATCCTTTCGAATTTCAGGATTTTTAGTGAGCCTGAATCCGTAAATTCATAGTGATTGACGTATGGGGTGCCCTCACCACGATTTGCCCACCGTATCGCTTGGCTAAAATCATTCGTGCAATAGAAACCCCAAGAAAAGTCCTTGGTGAACTTTGTCTTTCGAATTTCGGGCAATTCCACGATTTGTTTGCTTGCATGGTAAATGAGCATAACTTTAATATAATAAAATATCCCGAAGCGAAGCTGAACGGACGCGCGGCGACCTTGTTGTTGTTTGCAAAATGGCCGTGCGATACCGCGACAGCCCGCCCCACGCCAGCGGGGAACGCTCAAACCATCGCATTAAGGAACCCAGGATAGATTCGTAACTGTTCTTAGCAAACATTTTCCTTGTTCGTATCGTGCGACGCGCTCAAAAGAATTTGTGTTGTCGTATATTTCAACGATGTCGCAAACACGAATCGCTCTAGGCAGGTTCTCTATAGATTCAACAAACCTTCTCTCAATATCCTTGTCAGGAATGCCGTGACCACCTTTTTTTACACGCAGAGCCACTCGTTCCTTAGCAATTTCAACGGAAGCCACTCCGACATAATACATTTCTACCTGATAACCGAGTTCGTGCGCCTTTTCTATATTTTTCCAAATGGATTGGCCACAAAGCGTAACTTCCTGATTGAAGGAAAGGGCTTCACGAAAATAGCTGGAAATTTTGCCAACCGCTATCTTTCCGGCCTTAAACGCGTCCGATTCGTTTTTCTAAGAGCCAAATTCACGAACAATTTCGTCCATGTTAACGCGAGGCATATTTCGGAATAGATCATTGGTCTGGTACAGTGTGCTTTTCCCCACACCGTTGCAACCGGCAAAGAGGATGTATCGTTTCATCTAAAATCTGTTGGCTTCTATGACTTTTTTCTGTTTTTGTTTTAAAATTAGGTCTGTGACTGTACGGAAGAAATTAGCCTCGTCTGGGTCGGAGGCCGAGGCAATTATATCGTAAGATTCGTCAAAATTGATTTTTTGACACTGCGCATATAGTTGGTGAAGGGCTTCCTTTTTAGACATAATGAATCCTTTTTTTCACAATATATATTTTTTTTTGTGTGGTATGGAGATAATTCGGTCCTGATTAGCAGCCCGACCCGCGACAGCGGGGAACGCTCAAACTAAATTAGGGCGATAAAATGACATTTTGTCGATTCTTCGCCCCCGAAAATAAAAAAAATATTCAGTATTCAAAACAGCGATCCAAACATAGGATGACGTAGGGCCGGGGAGTGCCCAATAAAAAAACTCTCGCAAGGCAAATGCTTACGAGAGTTAAAGATTTGTTAGTTGATGTTAGTGCTTGGATTTTTCTAATTCACGAGCGTTAATAATCAACATTTGCAAACGGTTTTCAATATTTGCAAAGCTAGTATCTGGGTCGTAGTCAAGGCTTAACACTTGAATGTGTGGGAATCTTTCCTTGACGGCTTTGGTTAAGCCGCGGCCAGAAATGTGGTTTGCTAAGCAAGCGAAAGGCTGCACAATAATAAAGCTATTAACACCTTGTTGCGCATTGTAGAGGATTTCGCCAGGGATAAGCCAGCCTTCGCCGGTGTTGTAAGAAACGTCAATGATGTCGCCTACAAGACCCTTTAATTCATAACAATCAGCATGGTGTTCGTAGAACTTGAACTTTTCAATACGCTTGTAAATCTGGTTAACTGCAAAGGTGTAAACTTTTGCTGTTAAGCCACCGACAAGCCATTCCATTGTTGGGTTTTGTATAAAGCCGCGTTGGATTTTTTCTGCACGAACGACTTCATCGACTCGGAAGAAATCCATCATAAATGGAAGCACCACTTCCATGCCATTGTTCATTAAGTATTCTTCAATAAAGCCGTTTGCACTTGGGTGGTAGTTCATAAGAATTTCACCAAGGAGCGAAACACGAGGCTTACGAACACTTCTGTCTGCTTCTACGCCGTTAAATGCTTCAATACACTTTTCAAGTTCTGTAAGCATTGCTTTTGGATAAGCAAGCTTTGACTTTGGTAAGTGAGCAATCATGTGCATTAATTTAGGCATCCATTCGTCGTAGACTTTCTGGGTGTCGCCTTTGTGGATTTCGTATGGGCGAAGCGCTCTGTAGATGGTTTCAATACAATCCATTACAGAAAGTCCCCAAAGCATGTGTAATTTGAAATCTAACCCTAAGCGGAAACCAGGGTGCATGTTCTTTTCATCGGTTCCTGTGGTGATGATAGAAACCTTTGTATAACCTGCTTCGTCAAGAGCTTTTCTAGCAAGAACAGCGTATTGCACAGCACGACAGTTTTCACAGTTTTTAGCAAGGCCTATAGAAACTTCTTCTTGTGGAATTTCTGGGTGTTCTTCTAACCAACGTAAGTTTTCACCAATGTTTACTTGAGCAGGGAAACAAATATCGTTGTGAACGTATTTTTTACCAAGTTCAATGGCGCGAGCGTCTGCTAAAGGCAAGCATTCTGCTTTAAATCCTAGCGTGCGGAAATATTCTGATGCAAGAATACTGAAGGGGTGTGAAAGGTTTGGAACCAAAATGTGGCGCAATTTTTTGTCTTTTTTTTCGAAAGGCACAGTGAAAAGCGGTTCTTTAGATTCTTCTTTTTCTGGTAAGTTTGCAGCTCTACGTGAACGCACTGTTTCAATAAAACTTTTTACACGAATTCCTACAGGACCTCTAGCATCACCTTCGTCAAGTTTTAGCATCAAGAGTTCTTTTATAGAACGAGTGTGCAGTATGCGACTCATTTCGTCGGTCAAAATGGAATCATGGCCGCAACCAAAGCTTACAATTTGTACGAGTTCAAGAGCAGGGTCCTTGGCTGTAATCATTGTAGCGCCAAGCATACGCATGTGGAATGTATTTTTGATTTCCATGCGAGTTGCTTTTGGGATGTCTTGATCGTAAACGCCTGGTAAAGATTCTGTTGTTAAAACAGGAATGCCAAGTGCTGTAAAATGTGTTGCTACATTGTGGTTGACAAGAGTGTCGGCGTGGTAAGGACGCCCTGCAATTACAACAGCAAAAGAATTGTTTTTACGAACATCTTCTAAAATTTTTGCACCTTCAGCTACAAGAGTATCGCGATAGGTTTGGAGTGCTTTTTCACCTTCGGCAACTGCTTTAGCTAAAATCTTTTTAGGCAAGTTCCAGTTTTCATGGAACCAGGTCACAGTCTGGCTTTTACGGAGTTTGGCATCAAACCAGTGGAATACTGGTTGATCCATAGGAATGTTGTAATTAAGTTCTGGGTTGTCTGTGTTTTTACAAACGTTAGGGTAACCCTGAACAACAGGACAAACTGCCGTTGCAGAGAATTTTGTGTGGTCACTAGGAACAGCAACCATCATCGGGAAGAAAATTCGGTCTACTTTTTTGGCGGCTAAGTACTTGATGTGGCCATGGACTAATTTTGCCGGGAAGCAAACGGTATCAGATGGTACACTATGAAGCCCTGATTCAAACAAGTCATAATCACTTTGTTTACTGATAACGACATTGTAACCGATAGAAGTAAAGAACGCTTTCCAGAAAGGCATGCTTGACCAGAATTCCAACACGCGCGGGATACCAATTGTTTTTCCGGTTTGTGGGATAAGTTTTGCTGGCGCGTAATCTTTGACCAAAAGTTGATTGGTGCGTTTAATCATATCAGGAACGGCGAGCATTTTCCTGTTGATTTCTGCAACAAGTTTTTTGGTTTCTGGGTCATTTGGGTCTGCAGTAACTTCACCACGTTCACAACGGTTGCCAGTTACATAACTTGTGCCATCGCTGAACGTTACAATAGTTCTTGAGCAATGGTTGGTACAATATTGGCAAATTTGCCCAGGTTTATTGTCCCAACTGAAATTTCTAGCGGCATCAAGCCCGATAAATGAAGTTTTGTAATCTGGGTTTTCAGCGCGTTTGCTTTCCATAAAACGCTTGGTTAAAAGGGCTATACCAATGGCCCCCATTTCACCAGGGCGTTCCGGTCTGATAGGTGTTAAACCAGTGTGTTGCTCAAAAGCTCTTAAAACAGCATTGTTCTTGAAAGTTCCGCCTTGTACAACAACTTTTTTACCCAGAGTATCTAGGTTACGAATGCGAATCACTTTTGTGAAAACGTTTTCGATAATAGAGCGACAAATACCGGCGATAATATCTTCAGGTTGTTTACCATCTCTTTGTTCTGTAATAATAGAACTGTTCATAAAGACGGTGCAACGGCTTCCTAGTTTTGAAGGGTTCTTTGCATTGAACGCAAGCTCTGCAATTTTTTCCATTGGAATGCCTAAAGAGCGTGCGTAGGTTTCAATAAAGGAACCGCAGCCCGAAGAACAAGCTTCGTTCAGAATAATTCCAGTGACAATACCATCTTGCACCGAAATGGCTTTCATGTCTTGACCACCGATGTCAAGAATAAAAGAAACATCAGGGCAGAGGTGTTGGGCGGCATTAGCGTGAGCTACTGTTTCAACCGTGTGGTAATCAGCGTGAACGGCTTTTGCGATAAGTTGTTCGCCATAACCAGTTGTGCCAACGCCAAGAATATTTAATTTACAACCAAATTCTTCGTATCTGTCAGCAAGTTCGACTAAAGCGCGTTTTAAAACGGCCAAAGGTTCGCCATCGTTACTTGCATAAAAACCATCGAGAACTTGTTCGTCTTCTGACATTAAAACAAGTTTTGTTGTTGTAGAACCAGCATCAATACCTAAATAAACATTTAACTCTGAACCAGAAGTCGGTTGCGGGTAAAAAGCCGGAGCCATTGGATGGCGTTTTAAAAATTCTTCACGTTCATTAGCGTCTTTAAAGAATGGGTTCCCGTTTTCGCGGTGTTCTGCCTGACGTTTTTCATTAAAATGACGCAAGGCTTCTAAAGAACCTTCTTCTCTGTAATCACAAGGTTTGTCATTGAACATAGAACCAAGTGAAAGAGCTGCCCCCCAAGCAACTAAAACTTCAGAACGTTCCGGAACAATGGTTTGTTCTTCTGATATGCCAAGACGTTCTTTAAAAACACGGACAAGTGTTGGGTTAAATGTTAAAGGCCCGCCTTCAAAAATAACTGGCGGTTTGATTTCCATACCCTGAGCAAGTCCACCAATGGTTTGCTTTGCAATCGCATGGAAACTAGAAAGAGCGATATCTTCTTTTGCAATGCCTTGGTTCAGCATTGGTTGGATATCGGTTTTTGCAAAAACACCACAACGGCCAGAGATTTCGTAAACTTTCTGACCTCTTGCTGCATAAGATTCAAAATTTTCTGTTTTTATACGTAATAGTTCAGCAACCTGATCAATAAATGCACCTGTACCGCCGGCGCAAACGCCGTTCATGCGCATGTCACTGGCAATAAGTTTACCAGTAGTTCTGTCTTTTTCAAAGAAAACAACTTTTGCGTCTTGGCCACCAAGTTCAATGGCTACGCGAGTTTCTGGGTGAGTTGCTCTGACAGCAAGAGCATTTGCTACAACTTCTTGAACGAAAAAAGCCCGGGTTGCTTCTGCAAAAGGTTGGCCACCGCTACCGCAAAAAGCTACGCCAAAAGTTTTACCTGGAAATAAAGCGTGAGCTTGTGAAAGCAATTCCATAACCTTAGCGGCTTGCATTGCATTGTGTCTTTGGTAGGAGTAGTGTAATAATTTAGAGGTAGCAGGGTCAACAACGGCTATTTTTACAGTTGTAGAACCAACATCAACGCCGACCCATAAATCTTCATTCGTTTTCTTCATAGTGCGGCAAAAGATAGAAAAATCATTCTTTTTTAGATTGAAAGGTGTTTACAAAAATGGAAGAGAAATCGAAAAATTTAAGTTTTTTTGTAAAAAATAAGGATATTTGAACGTAAACAGCGATGAGTGTATTATATCTGAAGTTATTTTGTAAGTAAATTATGTAAAACTTACAAAAACATTGCAAAAAATTGTTTAAAATGTGTTCCTCATCATAAGATATTGTTATTTTTGGTGCAAAATCGGAGGAATTATGAAAAAATGGCTCGTTGTTTTATCTTTTTTGCTTTTCGGTTGTGTTTCCGATAAAAGCGAAACTTCTTATTATTTTCAATCAGGTGATTTATCTGCGCATGTAGCAGAATCATCTTGCGCAAAAATGTCAAGTGTTTCTTGTTTTGATATGGTTTCAAGAATACGAGGCGCCAATTTCTTTTCTACAAGCGAGTTTTCTCTTTCAAAAATTGAAAAATATATGCGTGAAACGGTTGGGTTGACAGATACAGAAATCAATCTTGTTCTTAAAGCTTTAGATAGAGAAGGTGAAGCTTATTACCCGACAGCAACGCATTACGTTTATATAAGAGAAGAATAATTCTTTAAAAATTTAACCTACCTACCCAAAAATAAAAATCCCTTAGGCTTTTGCTTAAGGGATTTCTTTTACATATTTTTTTTGAATTTTTCACGAATGAGTAATAAATCGTGTTCGTAAAAACCGGATTTGAAATCTTCAAAAGCCCAAGAAGTGGGGTGAAATTTCCCTTTGGCATAAGTGAGGAGCATATCTAACCAGATTCCGTTGCCGGCATAAAGTTTGAAAGGACCGCGCTTAAAGGAGGGGAGAACAACTTTATCTAAATCCATATAGCCAATATCAATATTGACTTTTCTGTTTTCACTTTTTGAAAAAGAAAATTCTATTTCATTGGAACGAATTTTTTCGTTGGTGATTCCTTCTGGAAAGATTGTGCTTTCAAAAGAAACAACACCTCGGAACAAGCCTTCTCCCATTTCATTTTTATAATAAGTGGTTCTATTGAATGGAAAAAGTTTTCCAAGATGTCTGATTTTTCCCCAAGAAGTTTCTAAAACATTCAATAAATCAGAGTCCCAATCAGGAGAGTTTTGCAAGATAAATGCTAAAAGTTGGGCTTTTTCTGAAAAATGATGTGCTATGGCCATTTTATAAACAGAATTTGTTAAAGACCACGACGTTCTGCATCAAGAAGCATACTTTGTAAAGTTTCTTCGACAGATTCTGAAAAATTGCCAACGCCTAGAGAACAATTGGATACAACTTGGTTATTACGCAAAAGACGAATTATAGAAAAGCCTCCTTCTTCAGAAAAAGAGAGTGTGAATCCCATTTTTAAAGCTTTTTCAATTAAATCGCGCATAAATAGACTCCTAAAAGTTCAAAGTTTTAGGCATAAACTAGGCTTTTTTATTAAAAAAAGCAAGAGCGTTTTGAAAAAATAGGGATATTGTCAGAAAAGACTGGCGAAAAACCAATCTTTTCTGAATCTTACCAAGAAGTTTGAATGTAACGGCTTTTTATTTTGCCCGCAGTGGTGAATTCTATCACCACTGCCCGTGAAACGGGCAGTTTCAAAGGCTTTGTTTTGCCTTTGAACAGCGGCCTGCCTTGCAAGTCAAAAATACGATAAAAAGCTGTTTTTTCATTAGAAAGATTAAAAGACTGTGAAATAAAAGAAGATTCTTCAGAAGAACTGCTCTGGATTTCACTACTAGAAGATTCTATTAGTAGCGTATCTTTAACTGTTAAACGCCCGCCTTTTGAAAAAGTTGAATCTCCGTTTGTTGCTGAAACTTTGAAATTAAAAACGCCTGCTTCTGTCGGAGTCCCACTAATAGAAATTTTTTGATTGATTTTGTCAACAATCGTTTCAATTCCTTTTGGAAATCCTACTGGGATAACTGTTTCGGCTCCAGTCCAGGTGTAACAAAAATCAACAATAGGTTCGCCTAAATTGATAGCTTGGCTACTAGAACCAGCGCCGCATTTTACTACTTCAGGGAAAGAATTTCCCTGAACCGTAAAAACAACTGATTCTGACATTGACGAAAGTCCGGAATTGTCTGTCACAACAGCTACGGCAGAATATGTTCCTGAAAGCAGATTTTCAGTTGTAATTTGGTATGGAGAAGAAGAAACAGTTCCAATTAAAGTGTTCCCTAAATAAAAAGAAACACTTTTAATGGTTCCGTCATTATCACTAGCATTGGCTGTTAATAAAATCGATGAATTGGCGTTTAGAATGTCATTCATTTTAGGTGATGTAATTGAAACAGAAGCGGCTTTATTACTTTGTCCAAAAGCCTGGTTGTATTCGGGCATTTTTCCGTACCTGCCACCAACACCTGCTAAATTAGGAATATCTTTTGGTAAGTCAGAAACAGATCTTTTTTCAAAATTATAGTTAGGTGTAAAAGTCTCTGCTTGAGGAATTCCGCTTTTAACAGAGCCATTATAGCGGTGTTGCTGCTTGGTTGAATTCCCAAATGAAATGCCACTGAAATAGACATAACCATAATCGCCCCATTCAGCAAGATAACCTTGTCCGTTATCTATGTAACTGTTTTCATAGCGGACATAAGCTTTTGCATTTGCACTTTTTCCGTTTGCTCCTGCAATAAAGAAACGATTGGAATTTACATATTGGTTGTAAAGGTGAACTTGAGAACCATGAGTTTCGCCTGTTACTTTTGGAACACGACCATAAGTATTGTGCCAATAATTATTGGCATAAGTTAAATGAGCATCTTCGACTAAAGCCATATAAGGGTCTGTTCCCCAGCAATTAAAATCATTCGCTCCATCAAAATCTAAGTAACTGATTGTTGCGTTATCTAAAAATTCCATATCCATTCCGTCAGAAATCCATTTGTAACTAATGTGATCGGCCCAGAAATTTTTAACATGGTTTGAAGAATTTCCGACTGTTTCAAGACCATCGCCACCTTCAATAAGGTGAGGGTTTACGTCGTAAATGGCCAGGTTTCTGTAAATGTGATTCCCTGAACCTTCATTGGCACGGACTACAATAGATGCGCCGCGTAAATTTGCGCCACGTCCCATTCCTATAAGAGTCTTATTAGGTTTTGTGGTAATCCAATTACTCCAGGCTTGTAGATTTTCATTTTCTTGTACAATTTGTACCCCAGGTTCGCTTAAATCACTGCAGTCATTTGCTTTGAATGTGATGCGGTAAAAAGTGTTGTATTTACCTGTTATGCTATTTTTTTCTGAGCAAGTGGTTTTACACCAAGTTCTGCCTTGTTTTTTCGCTTCTGTAACGGCATTACGCATTTGTCTAAAATCATAAGTTCCTTCAGGAACCAGAATAGTTACAGGTGAATTGCTTTGTAAATGTTTCCGAATAGAAAGAGAATCACTTGCGATAACGATTTCTCCAGCGTCACCACCTGTTGTAGAGTTTCCAAAACCTTCGGCTTTAATAAAAAAAGTGTAGAGTAGAACGGCTATAGAATCGTTTTCGCTGCCAGACCAAATCCATTTTGCTTGTGTGTTTGGAGCAAAACCAGTTAATGTGTTTCCGCTTGGTAATTTTGTGTTTGTATAGTTTAGGGTTGTGGCGTTTCCCCAGGCAGAAAGGTCTCTGCCTTTATTTTTCCAAGAATCATTGCTGACGGTAGGTTTTGCTTTCCATTCACTGTTTGAATAGTAGGATTTGTCTAAATCATCAATTTGTACCATAATACCAGGAGCATTTTGTTTGTTTATGGAAACAACAGAAATTGCATTTTCTCCAGGTAAAAATGTCATAGGGATAAAACGTGTGCGGCCTGCCTGGTGTTCTTCGGCGAGAAGATTACCATTGTGGAATAGTCTATAACCGCCATCGGCGACTATCCATATTCCAGGCCCTTCACCAGCATTATAAGTGGCTGCAATTAAAGGTGAGTTTATTGATGTTTCTCCACCATAAGCTTTTTCAGATGGAAGTGAAACGACTTCGGTTAAAGGAATAGCCGCATAAGTAAGCGATGTTCCTAATAATGCAAGAATGCTAAAAATTTTACCCATACAATCCTCATTCATACTTGTCAAATATGTTGAAAGTACCTGAAGGAATTTAGTTCATTCATTGGATTATTTTTGGATTATTCAGGAAAAATGATTTTTTTCGTTGTTTATGGACAACGAGAAAAATTATTGAAATGTTTTTTGAAAAACCATTAAAGAATAAAAGAGATGACATAGAAATGCGGTATTTTTTTGGGGGGGATAGAAAGCTCATGCCGCACGCCACTTGTTATTGCGATGCGAACTAGCGCTCGGTTTTGGTCACTCGCGATTCGAACTAGCGCTCGGTTTTTGTCATTGCGAAGAAACGTAGTGACTGACGCAATCTGCTTGCTAGTAGATCGTCACACTACGTTCGCGATGACAAGTTGCTAACAGATGGCCACGAGGCACAAGGCCTCTCGCCATGACAACCCTACACTTGCCACAAGCTTCTTGTCATTGCGAGACGTGCTGAATGCACGGCGCGGCAATCTACTCACGATGACAAGTTGTACTTCTATAAATATTTTCTACCTTTCGCTTTATTGGAAATTTCAAATGAAAAATAATCTTTTCTCTGTTTTATTGAAGTGCTTGGTTATGGGTGTATTATCCATTGTTTTTATTGCTTGCTCTGAAAATAGTTCTAGTGCAAGTGAAGAGTTTGATGCAGCAAAAGTTTGCCCAGAAAGTGGCCGTGGAACATTTATTGATGAGCGCGATGGCAAGACCTATCAATATACGACTATAGACGGTCAGGTTTGGATGGCTGAAAATTTGAACTATGTTGTTAATGGTGAAAATCTAAAAAATCCCTTGAATGGGGATATAGAAACCGCCAGTGACAAGTGTTTCTATCCTGATGATGATTGTGAAGTAAAAGGGAGGGCATATAAATGGTTAACGGCATATAATGTTTGTCCTGATGGATGGCATTTGCCAAGTGAATATGAATGGAGGGAATTATTCAAAATTGTTGGAGGAACTGATGTCGCTGCTTATAAATTGAAATCCGTAAGTGGATGGAATTCAATAGATGTAGATGTGGATGCCAGAGGTGAAGATTTGTGTGGCTTTGGCTTGTTGCCCTCAAAGAGTTCGGCAACACAAGCAGATGGGTATGTATCTTCACTTTGGACAAGTACTTTAAGGAGCGATGGTTTAGCAGCTTACTTTGTTAGTGTTCAATCGCATTCTATTGAAGCGGATATACAGGAAGGAGCTTTTTTTTACTTATATGTTCGTTGTAAAAAGAATTTGAATTAAAATATGAAAAAAATAATTTACTTTTTTTTGTTCGAGGCTTCCTAGTCCTTTGGAAGCGTAGAATCATACCGAAATAGTTTATTTATTCTTCTTTTTGACAAAAAAGAATCGTTAAATTCATATGAAAAAACAGGGCTTAATAATTACATTTCTACAAAAATTACCAAAGATGTAGGAAATGTTATGAATTCAGTAACACCAGAATCGGTTAAAAACCACAAAGCCATAATAGTCGTGACTGTACTTAGTATCCTGACTATTGTTCTAAGTGGCTGCACAACTGATGCAGACGATAGTTTTGATGCGGCATCCGTCTGTCCTTCAGAAGGAACAAATATTTATGGTATGCCAAACCGCGGAACGTTTATTGATGAACGTGATGGGCAGGAATATAGATACATTACTGTAGGTGAACAAGTCTGGATGAATGACAATCTTAATTTTTCTATGGACAAAAGTGTTTGTTATGATAGTGTTAGTGAAAATTGTGATAAATATGGCCGCTTGTACGCATTGCAGTACGGGGCACTATATTTTAGTGTATGGGATAGCACCTACGGATTCATGAATTTCGATGTTGTAGAAAATACTTGCCCTAAAGGATGGCGTATTCCGGTATTGTCAGAATGGGAAGAACTTATAAAAAAATCAGGTGGATTGGAGAATATGAAAAATGATGTATGTATGAATGTTTCCTTTTATGCTCAATCGGGTATAGCTTATCATAATGGACTAGAATTTGGATATTACCCTGATGGAAGAGAATGGTGGACTCAGACTTATTCTCCGAATTTTACGCTTAATGGTCATCCTATGCTTTATTACATAGATTTTGGAATTGCAGACATTTATTTGAAAGAAACAGAACAGGGGTATAAGTATATCCGCTGTATAAAGGAGACGTTATGAAAAATGTTTTACTTTTTATCTTGTTTGTTACAGTTTTATGCAATGCCCTTTCCCTTGAACAGATTCAAGCAGATTTAAAGAAAAATATGATTGCGTCTGATTCTGTTGAAATGGGAATAAGAACGACCATTTCATCTCCCTTGATTTCAAATGTTCAAGGAGTCTCTGTATATCTTGTTAGGAAAGGAATCGCTAAAATTTTTGCTGAATTAAAAATGCACTTAGTAAACCAAAGAACCATAGTTAATGGGAATCGTATGAAAACTATTGATTTAAATACTCGAGAATTTCAAATAATACCTTACAATGGAGAAACTTTAAAGGCAATGTCTTACGCAAACTTCAATCCACTTGATTCAGGAGAATGATGCTGAAAATAACTTAAAGACAATGAGTGTTTATGTATCAACACAAGGTGTAGAAACAAAAATTCTTACAGAAATTTTAAAACTAAGACATTCAAGAGATTTTTCTGATAAATTATTTGAATTCTAAAGAACCCTATGTTGTACGCCTCTTGTCACTCGCGAAGAAACGTAGTGAGTGAAGCAATCTACTTGCTAGCAAAACTTATTTTGGATTACTTCGCTACGCTCGTAATGACAAAAACCAAGATGGCCACGAGGCACAAGGCCTCTCGCCATGACAAGTTGTTTTTCCGCGACTCTCGCTTGTGGGGTGTTAGGGGCTTTTGCCCCTAGGGGAGAGGGTGGAGAGCAACGGAGTGCGAACCAGGGAGAAACTTCTCCCTTTTTAATTTTCCTATATTTTAGCGGGAGTTCGGGTGAACTTTGGAATTTTTTATGAAGTTTTTGCCTTTTTGGTTTGTTTTTCTTTTGTTTTGTTTTGGTTATGGCTTTGCTCATTTGGAAAGGGAGCAGGGGCATTTTCGGATTGCAGATTCAAGTGGCTTGAGTTTTATTGCTTTTCGGGTGACGGCGTATGATTCTGTTTCGGTGACTTCTTTTGAAAATGCAGATACGCATGTGGATAATGAATTTGTTGGGCGTTTGCGTTATCTTGGAAAACTTGGTTCGGATTTTACTTTTAATGGTTTGATTCAAGTAGCGAACGATAAAACGAATCGAGATATTCCGCCGCATTTTTATGACCCTTATGACGGGTTTCCTTACAATAGACAATCTGGTTCAAATAGAACTTGGGATATTTTCCGCTTGTCAATGAAATATGATTTGCCGTTTGTGTCTTTAATGGCTGGTATTGATTATTTGCAGGTGGGTGTGGCTAAAAGGAATCATGTGATTTTGCGTGGCGATGAGTCGCGTTTCAGACCTTGGCAAGATTCTAGTTTTCGTTTGCAGATTCCGGCACCAACACCTTATTTTGGTTACGAGTTTAAAGTTGGGCCTTTGAGTTATAGCCAGTATGCGGCAAAACTTTATCACGAAAAAGATTTAGGCAAGTATATGCATACGCATAGGCTTGAATTTGATTTGCCTTTTGATATTCAATTCGGACTTTCTGAAGTTATTTTGTATGGTTCTACTACAGAACCGGCTGGTTCAAACCTAAATCATGATGGCGATAGTACCGGGCGTGAGTTTGAATGGAGTTATGTGATTCCTTTTATCCCGTATGCGTTTGAAGAACATTTTCATGGAGATAAGGATAATAACGCTTTGGCGTTTGATTTAAGCGTTAAAACGTTAAGGAATTGGGAGTTTTATGGTGAACTTCTTTGGGATGATATGAAGTCACCAACGGATATGTTTGATGATTCTTGGTGGGGGAATAAATGGGCTTCTAGTGTCGGGGTTTTGACAAAGCAACGACTTGGGAATTTTTTTCTTACTTGGAATTTAGAATATACTCGTATTGAACCGTGGGTTTATTCTCACCATAAAGGGAGTGGTTATAATTACACAAGTTACGGAGAAGGTTTAGGAAGCGATCTTGGACCAAATGCTAGTGAAATATATTCTTCGCTTTTGTTAGAATGGAAAATTCTTGCACTTAAACTTCATGCTTCTAGTGTGGCTAAAGATTCTGCTTTTGGTTCTTCTTTCTTTGATATTCACATGCCGGATTCTCCTATTGATAAGGAATTTTTAAATGATTTAACGACAAAAAAATATTTAGAACTTGGCTTTGAATTGTCTGTTTTCCCAACGAGTTTTCTTTGGGCTAGAATGGCGGCAATGTTATATCGCGAAGATTATGAAGGCTATCGTTTAGAAGCAAGTGCTGGATTGTCTTGGTAAAAATTGAAATTTTAAAAGGAACTTTTATGGATTCATTACAGAATTTAGCGGATGTTTTGGCTAGTCAGGCAAGGAGTGCTTCTGGGAATTTGCGGACTTTGTCTGAAAATTCTAGAAAGGCTGTTCTTCTTCGAACCGCAGAACTTTTGCGTGAAAAGAAATCTGAAATTTTTGAAAAGAATCGCTTGGATTTAGAAAATAACAAAGGGAAAATTTCAGATGCTATGCTAGATCGCCTGACTTTGAATGAGGCAAGGTTAGAAGCAATGGCTCGTGGAGTAGAAGAGATTGCGGAGTTTCCTACTCCAATTGGTAAAGTGCTTGAAAAAAGAACTCTTGCTAATGGAATCGATATTTCTCGTGTGGCGGTGCCAATTGGTTCTGTTTTCTTTATTTATGAAAGTCGCCCGAATGTGACGATTGATGGAGCGGCTCTTTGCTTTAAGGCAGGGAATGCTGTTATTTTGCGCGGCGGTAAAGAATCTATTTATTCTTCTAGTATCTTGGCTGAAATTTTTAGAATGGCACTTCGTGAAAATGATGTTGATGAAAATGCGGTTCAGCTAGTTGAAAATCCAGACCATGCTTTAGTTTCGCTTTTACTGCAAAAGAATGATGAAATTGATTTGGTGATTCCGCGTGGCGGAGAACGCCTAATCCGAGCTGTTGTTGAACAGAGTAAAATCCCTGTAATTAAACATTTTAACGGGATTTGTCATGTTTATATAGATAAGTCTGCTGATATGGAAAAGGCTCTTGCGATTGTAATGAATGCTAAAACCCAGAGAACAGGTGTTTGTAATGCAATGGAATGCCTTTTGTTGCATAAGGAACTTTCTGATGAAAATGTGAATCGCATTGTAAGTTCTCTTCAAGAAAAAGGTGTTGAACTTTTTGGCGATGCTTATTCATGTGCGCGCGTGCCAGGCGTTCTTGATATTGGAGACGAATCGAATTATCGGACAGAATATTTAGCGTTAAAAGCGAGCGTTCGTTTTGTAGATTCTGTAGAGCAGGCTTGCGAACATATTGAAAAGTATTCAAGTCGCCATACAGAAGCGGTTGTCGCTGAAGATGTTTCTGTTCAAGATTATTTTGTTCAAAATGTAGATTCCTCTAGCGTGATGGTGAATGCTAGTACGCGTTTTGCCGATGGTGGAGAATATGGTCTTGGTGCAGAAGTTGGAATTTCAACGGATAAACTTCACGCTCGTGGCCCAATGGGTGTTGAAAGTCTTTGCACTTACAAGTGGATTTTGCGTGGCAATGGACAAGTGAGAGGTTGATTGTGAACTTTGAAGAACTTATTAAAGAGATAAAGTTTGATGTAGAATTTGATGGCGTAAAACTAGCACCAGCGATTGTTCAAGATGCCGAAAAAGGCGATGTGCTGATGATGGCTTGGATGGATAAAGAGGCTTTACGCCGCACTCATGAATGTGGGGAAATGGTTTTTTGGAGTAGAAGCCGTAAAGAGTATTGGCATAAAGGCGATACGAGCGGCAATGTAATGACTGTTGTGCAATGGGCTGCTGATTGCGATAGCGATGCTTTATTATTTAAGGTAAAAATGCAAGGACCGCAGGTGGCTTGCCACACAGGAGCTAGAAGTTGCTTTTTTAAAAAGCCAGAATAGTTGATTTTAAAGGTTTTTTATAGAAAAGAATGTTTTCTCTTTTTTTTGAAAATTCAATCTTTTCTATATTTCGGACGCAAATTTTATTTTGAGGTTTTCTGTTATGAAGAAACGTACGCACAATTGTGGCGCTTTGCGCTTAGAAAATGTGGGTGAAAAAGTTACTCTTTCAGGTTGGGTTGACCGTCGTCGTGATTTAGGTGGCGTTATTTTTGTCGATTTGCGTGATAAGTATGGCAAGACTCAAGTGGTGTTTGACCCAGAACGTAATGCTGAAGTTCATAAAATTGCTGACCAGCTTCGCAACGAATATGTGATTACCGTTTGTGGCGAAGTTCAAAAACGCCCAGAAGGCATGACAAACGATAAGCTTGCTACAGGTCAGATTGATGTGAAAATTGACGAAATCGAAATTTTGAATGCGTCAGAAAACCCTCCGCTTGCTATTAATGACCCAAAGGAAGAATGTAAAGAAAATGATGATTTGCGTTTGCGTTATCGTTATTTGGATTTGCGTCGCCCATGGATTCAGAAGAATTTGATTTTGAAAAGCAAGTTCTTGAAAGAAGTTTATGCGTTCTTCTATGATAATGAATTTGAAAACGTAGAAACCCCAGTTCTTTGTAAAAGTACGCCAGAAGGTGCTCGCGATTACTTGGTCCCAAGCCGTGTGAACGCTGGTAAGTTCTATGCTTTGCCTCAAAGCCCGCAACAGTATAAGCAGCTTTTGATGATTGCCGGTATGGATCGTTATTTCCAAGTGGCAAAGTGTTTCCGCGATGAAGATTTGCGTGCAGACCGCCAACCAGAATTTACTCAAATTGACGTTGAAATGTCTTTTGTAGAACAAGACGATGTGATGGGACTTTTCGATAAGTTTGTTACAGAAGTTCTTGGTAAGGTTTGGAACTTTGAACCACCTAAAAACATCCGCCGCATGCAGTATGCTGAAGCTATGTTAAAATATGGTTCCGACAAACCAGACTTACGTTTTGATTTGGAAATTCATGATGTTTCTGAAATTGGCGCTCAAAGTGAATTTGGCGTATTTAAAAATGTGGTAAATGCTGGTGGTAAAATTCGCGGTATTGCTGCTAAAGGTTGCTTAGATTTTACTCGCAAGCAAATTGATGATTTGACTAATTATGTCGGTCGCTATGGCGCTAAAGGCCTTGTCTGGATGCGCGTAAAAGAAAACAATGAAGTGGAAACACAAGTAGGTAAGTTCTTTACTACAGAACAACTCAATGCTTTGCGTGATGCCGTTCATGCCGAAAATGGCGATATGATGTTCTTTATTGCTGGCCCAGAAAAAACAGCTGCAACTGCAATGGGACAACTTCGTTTAGAAATTGCTCGCATTAAAGGTCTTTTAGATCCAAATCGTCGTGAATTTGTATGGATTACTGAATTCCCAATGTTTGAATACAGCGAAACAGAAGGTCGCTACATGGCAATGCACCATCCATTTACAAGTCCTATGCCAGAACATTTAGATATGATGCTTTCTGGTAATTTAAAGGATTGTAAAGCTCAGGCTTATGACCTTGTTTTAAATGGTGTTGAAATCGGTGGCGGTTCTATCCGTATTCATAATCCAGAAGTTCAAGAAAAAGTCTTCCGCTTGCTTGGCTTAACAGAAGAACAAGTTCAAGAAAAGTTTGGCTTCTTTGTAGATGCGTTTAAGTTTGGCGCACCTCCACATGGCGGTCTTGCATTTGGTTTAGACCGTATTGTAGCTACAATGGAAGGTCAAGAATCTATTCGTGACTTTATTGCTTTCCCGAAAAATACAAGTGCTTCTAGCCCAATGGACCAGAGCCCGAGTGAAGTGGATTTGCAGCAATTGCAAGATATTCACATTTCGGTGAACTTAGGCAAAAAGTAAAATCAAAAATCTCCCGAAAGGGAGATTTTTTTGTGGATGCTTTTTAGAAATTAAAAAGTTTCATTTTTGATTTTTTGCGGATTGAATAAAAATTGAGTATGTATGATACTAGAGTAAACATTTCTTTACATAATCTCTTTGCGAATTTTAAGTGTTTTTGATTGTATATTCAAGTTATGCAACTTTCTTCTGGGCTTGATTTTATTGGTGATATCCATGGGCATGTAGAATGCCTTTCTCGTTTGCTATTGAAAATGGGGTATAAAGAAAGCAAAGCCGGATTTTTTCACCCAGAAGGTAGGCAAGTTATTTTTCTTGGTGACTATATCGATAGAGGTCCGGATTCTAAAGCAGTTTATCGTTTGGTGCGTTCAATGGTAGAAGCAGAAAATGCTATCGCTTTACTTGGAAACCATGAATTGAACGCACTTGCTTTTTGGACAAAGCGTCGTGAATTAAAACCAGAGAAAGACTTTTATTATAGAGAACATTCTTTTAATAAAGTGATGATTCATGCAGAAACGATAACTTCGTTTCACACGGCAAATGGTGGAAAAGGTAAAGCGGAATTTGAAGAAATGCTTGATTTTTTTAAAACGTTACCGCTTTATTTAGAAACCGAAAAATTCAGGGCAATGCATGCTTGTGCTGATTTAGAATGCATAGAAATGCTAAAGAAAGCAGGTGTTCATAATTTATCAGATGAAAATATTTTGCATAGAGCGTTAGATGAATCGGGCGATTTATTTTTACCGGTTGATATGTTATTAAAAGGCCCAGAAATGGAACTTCCTGAAGGCATAACATTCAGAGATAGTGAAAATGTTTTGCGTTATAAAACAAGAATTACCTGGTGGAAAAATCCATTGACTGCTTCATTAGATGAACTTTCTTTACAACCAGGTATTAAATTGCCAGAAGCTCCAGTTCCAGAATCTGTCAGGCAAAGGAAATTTTATGGCGAAAATGAACGGCCCGTATTTTTTGGACATTATTGGTTAGAAGGTTCTCCTTATTTATTTAGAGAAAATGTTTGTTGTTTGGATTTTAGCGTAGCCTCTCGTTATCGCAGAGGAAAGTTAGCTGCTTATCGTTTTGATGGTGAACAAAAACTTTCTGCCACTAAAATTGTGTATTTTGACCCACTTGAAGAATATTAATTTTTTAAGAAACATTCTTTTTACTAATTTATTGCTATGATTTTTTCTTGTGTAGATTATGATTATACTTTATCGCAAGGCGATAAATTGCTTGCTTTGATTCGTCGAATTTTTCACAATTCGCCAGAGTTCCGTCACGATAGTTTAAAACATGTCGCTCGTTATGCTCCTTATATTCCGTTTTTCGGAGCAAAGGCAAATCTTTCTAATTCTTTGCAACGCGTGGTGAGTTTTGCTGACCATAGTAATTCTCTTTATTTTGGAAACCCGATTATACTTGCAGCTGGCGCAAATAAGACGGCAAAGCGAATTGCAGATTATGCCAATTTAGGTTTTGGCGGTATTACAGTCGGGACGGCAACAAGAAACAAACGTGAAGGTAATACTCATAAACCTAGGATAGGCTTTCTTGAAGAAGATAGAGCAATTCACAATAGCATGGGCTTAAATAATGAAGGCGTAGATGTTATTGCAAAGCGAGTGGATGAACAATTGATTCATGCGCATAAAAAAGGGCTTTGTGTTGGTGTTTCTGTAGCAGAAACACCTGGGTTAACAGATGAAAATGATAAAATCCAAGATATTTTAGATTGTTTTACTAGCGCTTATAAGGCAGGGGATTATATTGAAATTAATGTAAGCTGCCCAAATACCGGAGAGAATCGTTTAGATTTAGATACGCGTTTTTTTGAAACTATTTTTTCTGAAATTATGCACTTGAGAAATACTCTTGGTGTGCGTAAAGCCGTTTTTGCAAAGCTTAGTCCTGATTTGTCTTTGAGTGGTTTACAGACACTTTTAGATGTGGTTTCCAGGTATGGTGTGAATGGGGTAGTTCTTGGGAATACATACCCAACGGCAAAAATGGAATCTTTGCCAGTAAATGCAACTTGGGATTCATTGACAACATTAAGAGCTGATGGCGATAAAGGCGGTCTTTCTGGGCGCCCTCTTTATGAAAATATGTTCCAGAATGTAGCTTTTGTCCGTAAAAATTACCCGCATTTAAAAGTGATGGCTTGCGGTGGTATAGATCACGGCTATAAAATTTTTGATCTTTTGCAGTTAGGTGTTTGTGCTGTGCAATGTTATTCTGTAGTGGCTTTCCGTTGGATGGCAGCTCATGCTATGCGCCGAGAACTTTTAGCCGCTTTGCAAGGAAACGGTTATAAGTCTTTGCGAGATTACTACGATGTGGCTTATTAAAAAGCAAAATTCTTTTTTTAAAACTTTTTTGTTCTTTTTATTGTTGCCATTTCAGGTAATGGCTTCGGGCTTTTTTTTAGAAATGGAAGCGACAGAAACACCAGAACAACCAATTTCGCCATTTTATTTCGGTGGTCATATTGGTGGTGTTTATTATTTAAAAGGGGTTGAAGCTTTACTTGAAGGAAACGTTCAATATCGGTTTTTAGAAAAGCATGCGTTTGGTTTATATACTAGTTTCGTGTTTCCCGATACCCAATGGGATGTTGGGCTAGATTACCGCTTTTATATGTTTAATTCTTTTTCGAATCTTTCAGAAGATTTTTTAAAAGTTGGTTTTGCTTTTTCTTATTTTGATAAGTTAAATGAAAATTATTTTGTTCCAAAAATTTCGCTAGCTTATGGTAAAGATTTGAAATTGATTTCAAAAGCGCCTTTTGTTTTGCGTTTTAGTATTGGCGGTAGTTATTTACTCGGCGAACCTTTAGCCAAAAAAATAAATGCGTATTCTTTACAAGAATCACACATGGTACTTTATGTTAAAACAGGTATTCTCTTTTTCTAAAATAATTTTTTGTTTTTTCTTTTTTGCAAGTTCTCTTTATGCCAATCCTTGGCTTGGAGTTTCTTTTAACAAACAGGCATACCCAGACAGGTTAGAACTTTTGGTCCGAGGTGTTCACCCGACTTCGGATGCGATTCGTGTCGGTCTAGAAGCTGGAGATATAATTGAAAAAATAAACGGAAAAATTTTAAAAGATAATGAAGATTTAAAGTTAGCGTTTCAAGGGAAAAAAGTCGGTGATAAAATCCAGATTACTTTTCGGCGAAATGGTAAAGAAAAGAAAGTGCAAATTGCAATGACAGAACGCCCTGATGATATTTCAGCATTAATGGGTTCTGCTATTGGTAGTAAAGCATTGGAATTTGGAAAAAATTTTTATGCCAATGGAGAAAAAAGAAAAGCAAAACCTAAAGCAACGCTTTTAGATTTTTGGGCAACATGGTGTGGGCCTTGTAGAAATACGCTCCCGATGTTAGACAGGCTTTATAAAAAACATAGTGGAAACGGCCTTGAAATTATAGGGGTTTCTTCTGAAACAACAGATGTTTTAAATAAGTTCCAGCAGAAATTTGTTTCACCTTATCCACTTTATCAAGATGTTGGGCAAAAAATGTGGAGCCATTACAATATTCGTTCGGTACCGACATTGATTTTGTTAGATGAAAATGGTTATATTCTGAAAGTATGGCATGGCGTTCGCTCGGAAAGTGCTTTACAAAAAGCTGTTGAAACTGTTTTAGGGAAATAAAAATGAAACAAGAAATTAATTGGAATGAACCGCAGATTATTGATATTCCAATCGTTCACGACCAACGCGGAAACTTGAGCGTTGTGGAAGGTGGGGATTTGGTTCCTTTTGATATAAAACGGCTTTATTATTTATATGATGTCCCTGGTGGAGCTACTCGTGGTGGGCATGCCCACAAAAATTTGAGGCAGTTGATTATTGCTGCTAGTGGTAGTTTTGATGTTGTTTTAGATAATGGTAAAACCCGGCAGAAGTTTTCATTAAATCGCTCTTATAAAGGGCTCTATATTCCAACAATGATCTGGCGAGAAATTGAAAATTTTTCTTCGGGTGCAGTTTGTATGGTTCTTGCTTCAGAACATTATGATGAATCTGATTACATTTATGATTACAATGAATTCTTAAAAGAGACCTTGTAGTTAGCGCATTTTAGAAACTTCATTTAAAAGTTCTGTTTCTGACAAACCATATTTTTCTAAAGCTTTTTCAATGCCGTTTTTGCCTGTTTCTTGAATGATATTTTTAAGATTTTCAAAAGGAACTTTTTCAAGAATTTTCTTTACCATAGCAAGCGAATACCAATAAAGTTTTTTCGCGTTTTCTGTGTTTTTTTCTTTGATAAAAGATTCTCTTAAAGTTTGTATTGAGGGAATATTCCCTTGAGGAAATGGTTCTAAAGAACTTCCATCAACAGTTTGTGCAATCCCTTCATTTAACCAAAGAGGAATATTTGCTCGAGAAATAGAATGGACAAATGCGTGAGTTAATTCGTGAAGTAACATAGGACGGTAAAGTTCTCGGTATTGCATAACATTTAAAGAAACGCGCAACTTTCCATCAAAAACAGCTCCCACCCATTCAGGTCTATTCGCACTTCCTTGAAATTCTTTAGATTGGTACAACACAAGGTGGATTCTTTCTTCTGGATAAAAATTAAAAAGCCGACAGAGTGAATCATAAGCGACTTCTAAAACGGTTAAGGCTTCATAAATATCGGTTTTAGAAGGAGAAGAATCAAATTCTAGCCTAAAATGTCTTGAATCTTCTGAAGAAAGCTCGTGACTTTCTTTTAAAAGTTGTTCTGCTTTTTGTTTAATGATTTTAGCAGTTTCTGAATTAAAAGAAAATGTCGCAATATATTCTTTACATTCAGTGTATTTTCCTTGCTCTAAAAGAATGCCGGCAAGGTGTAATTGGAGATTGGTATCATTAGGTTCTTCTTTGAGTAAAGTGCGAATATTTTTTTCGGCACAAATCCAATCGCTTTGTTTTAAGCAGTTGTTAGTTTCTTGAATGAGTTGTTCTTGTTTTTGAAATAAAGCTTTTTCTTTGGATTTCTTTTTAAGAAAAGAAACACTAAATAAAACAAGAATAAAAGTCAAAAAAATGAGAAGAATTTTTTTCATAGAAAAAAAAATAATTTTTTTTGTCACTTTTTTCTTTTGTTAAGCGTTATAGATAAGTAGAAGGGCATATAAGTGTTTTTCTAAAAATAATGTTAACGAAAATTCAAAGGAGAAAATGTGAATTTAAAAGAAACAGGGATTTTGCCAAGAGAAAAATTGTTACAACAAGGTGCGTCTTATTTAAATAAAGAAGAACTTTTGGCAATTATTTTAGGGCGTGGAATTCGAGGCAAAGATGTTTTGGAATTAGCTTTGGAAGTAAGTCATTTTTTAGAAAAATCGGTGCGTTTGCCTACGGTAGAAGAAATATCAAAAATTAAAGGGTTAGGTTTTGCTAAAGCTTGCCAAATTGTAGCTTGTTTAGAACTTTCAGCGAGATTTTTGATAGCTACAAATTCGCAGGCAATTTGTACGCCAGAAGAATCAGTCAGGCGCTTTTCTTTTATGAAATATGAAAAACAAGAAGTTTTTGCAATGATTTCTTTGAATTCGGCGAATAAAGTTTTGAAAACACATGTTTTAACTCGTGGCACGGCAACACAAACGCCAATTCACCCACGAGAAGCTTTTATAAAAGCTATTGAAGATGGAGCGGTTTCCGTTTTATTTGCTCACAATCACCCGTCTTCTTCGTTAAAGCCTAGTTCAGAAGATATTCAAGTGACAACAACACTTTGTAGAGCAGGAGAACTTCTTGGAATAACTGTATTAGATCATCTTGTAATAGGGGCTTCTGGTTATAAAAGTATCAGGCGAGAATACCCTTATATTTTTGAAAAAGGAATTTGAAAAAATGAAAAAAGTTTTCTGTAAAGGATTATTTACCCAGGTTGTTTGTCAAGAATTTGCAAAAAATAATTTTAAAAAAGAAACAACTATTTGTGATTTGTGTACAAAAAGGTATTTAAAAAGAAAAGAGTTTCCTACAAATTTTATGAAAATAGGTATATTTTATATTAGATTGTTCCATATTGTAATAACCGATTTTAAAATTGGTACGAAGGAGAACCAATGAATAAATACATTAAGTGCCTAGCTGTTCTTGGCTTATCGGTTTCTATGGCTTTTGCTCATGAAACAATGAATAAGACAGGTCTTTTAGGTGTCAATAAGACCCATTCTGCAAAGTCTATGAAGCATGGGCAACTCGGGATTTCCATCCTTGGTGATATCAACAATGATGGTGGTATTATCAGCGGTGAATTTCAGAATGTAACTACAGGAGAACGAGTTCCGACTCCGGATGCGCAAAGAGATAAATACTTAGGTCTCAGCGGTTACATTGGCATGTCATTTGGAATGTTTGAAATTGTGGACTTGGCTGTTATGTTGCCAGTCTTTTATGATCAACAAACTTTCAAGCACGCTGACGCATCAAAGAAGGGCGGTTTGGGAAACCTTCGTGCGAACTTGAAATTAAGAGCACCACTTCCAGAAGATCAACTTTTTGATATTGCGTTGATTCTTGGTGGTGATTTTGGTACTGCTAATACAGATGAACGTGGTATTTGGCTCAGAGAACCTGATTATTACAATGTGGAAAAGGGTTCTGCTTATACTTTCGGTCATCGTCAAACATTGTTCCGTGCAGTGCTTGCTGCAACAATGGACTTGCGTAAAATTGATGCTGCACCACTTCTTGTTCACTTGAATGGTGGTTATCGTATGCCTCTTGAAGGCGATGGCTATAACCGTTTCTACCATTTCAGTGCAGGTCTTGAACTCTATCCTCTACCAGTGGTCTCCATCTTTGGTGAATACTATATGGATATCCCAGATGGCAAGGTGAAAGATTACTTAGATCTTTCTGAAGCTTCTGTTGGTCTTGTATTCCATATTGGTAGCCATCTTGACCTCCAGGTTGGTGGACACTTCTACATTGGTGGCGATAAGTATGCTCCAATGACTGGTGCTTTTGGTCATGATTCTTGGGCTTATAATGGTCGCATTGGTGCAAGTGCTTCTGGCTTTGGCGGAATTACTTGGTCCGGTTTCCTTATTGACCCAGACCGTGATGGTGATACCGTTCCAGATGAAAATGATAAATGTCCTGACGAAGCCGGTTCTCCTCAAAACGATGGTTGCCCATGGTCTAATCCTGACTTAGACGAAGATGGTATTTGCGATGCTTGGGTTGCTGAAAAAGGCTTGTTTGGTGAATTTGCTTCTATTTGTGAAGGTATTGATAATTGCCCGAACGAAGCTGGTGAAGGTGAAGACGGTTGCCCACTTGATGATCCAGATGCTGATAAAGACGGCGTTTGCGATGCTTGGGTTGCTCAGAAGAATTATCAAGATCACTTCAGCGATATTTGCGGTGGAATTGATAACTGCCCGGCACAACCTGGTCCAGAAACTAACATGGGTTGCCCAGAAGATAATCCAGATGCAGATGGCGACGGAATGTGTGATCCATGGGTTTCTCAGAAAAACCGCTTGAAAGACTTTGCTAAAGTATGTAAAGGTTATGATAACTGCCCAGGTGAAGCTGGTCCAGATGCTAACAAGGGTTGCCCATGGCCAGATCCAGATACTGATGGTGATGGTCTTTGCGATGAATGGGTAACAGCTAAGAAGATGGGTTACTTCTTCGAAAATGCTGCTACATTGAATGACCCTTATGTAACTAAGGCTTGTAAAGGTCTTGACAAGTGTCCGTATGAATATGGCCCACTCTTTACTGATGGCTGCCCAGCTGAAGACCCAGACCCAGATAAAGATGGTGTTTGCGATGCTTGGGTAACACAGCAGAAAGTTCTTGACCAGTTTGCAGAAGTTTGCTCTGGCCTCGATAAGTGCCCACTTGATTCTGGTTCAGTTGAAAACCACGGTTGTAAACTCGATGACCCAGATGGTGATAAAGACGGAATTTGCGATGCTTGGGTAACAGAAAAGAAAATGCAAGACAAGTATCTTGAAGTTTGCTCTGGCTTTGACAAGTGCCCATACGATGCTGGTGACAAGGATAATAATGGTTGCCCACTTGATGACCCAGATACCGATAAAGACGGCGTCTGCGATCCATGGGTAACTCAGAAGAAGATGAGTTCTAAGTTCCAAAATGTATGTATTGGCGTGGATAACTGCCCACTTGAAGCTGGTGACAAGAACAACAATGGTTGCGAAATCAAGCTTAAAGTGATGAAACTTGATGGAGTTACTTTCGCAAGTGGTAAATCTGTCTTGAATTCTAACGCTAAGAAGGCTTTGAAGGGAACTGTTCGTGAACTCAAGTTGCCTGAAAACGAAGGAACGAACATTGTTATTCAAGGCCATACCGATAATACTGGTAACGCTAAGAAGAACAAGAAACTTTCCTTACAACGTGCTGAAGCTGTTATGAAATACCTCATTTCTCAAGGCATTGCTAAGAGTCGTGTAAAAGCAATTGGTTGCGGTTCTGAAGCTCCTATTGCAAGTAACAAGACTGCTGACGGCCGTGAAGAAAACCGTCGTATTGAAATGCACCCAGCTACCCCAGAAGGTACTGAAGAACAGTGTATTGCAACCTATACTGAAGAAGAATAATTTAAACTTCGAAGTTTAGGAAATAAAACTCCTGGAACGAATGTTCCAGGAGTTTTTGTTTTCAGGGTTTTATTTTAATTGGCTTTATATGCTTGTATCATAAAAAAATTTTATTTTAAAGTAAAATTTTAAATAAATTCGTTAAAATAAAAGAAAAAATGATGTTTTGTATCTTAAAAAAGTTGTTTTTGAGTGAAAAAATGTCTATATTATAGGTATGAAACCGATTTTAGAATATTCTTCTTTTCGGACGTTCCTTTTGGATTATTACAAGGAACGCCATGAATTCGGTTTCACTTGGCGAGATTTTGCCAAAATAGCGGGGTATTCTTCTCCTGTTTTTTTGAAATTGGTTTGCGATGCTAAGGCAAATCTGAGTGAATTAGGGGTTGAGCGTGTCGCTTCGGCGATTGGTTTAGTTGGTGTAGATTTGCAATATTTTAGAGCGCTTGTTCGTTATGAACAAGAAAAAGATTCTAAAAAACGTGAAACCTTCTGGAAAGAACTTAGGTGTTTAGCAAAAGAAAATTCTTTCCATTTAGTGGGTGAAGAACAATACGATTATTATGCTTCTTGGCGTCATCCGGTTTTAAGAGAATTGGTTTCTGTTTTGCCTTCTGCAAAGCCAGTAGAATTGGCTAACCTTTTTGTTGAAGAAACTTCTGCTGCTGAAGTGCGTAAGGCTCTTTCAGTTTTATTGCAGACAGGCTTTTTAAAAGAACAAAATGGAAAACTTTCGGTGGTGGAAAAATCGGTTTCAACAGGGATTTTAGAACCAGGGAAATTAGCTATTCGCAATATGCACCACCAGATGGGAGAACTTGCGTTAAAAGCTTTAGAATGTGTAGAACCTTCAGAACGCGATGTTTCTGGTTTAACAATGGGCATTTCTAAAAATGCTTACCAACGTATTGTTGAAGAAACGGCGGCCTTCAGGCGTCGTTTAGCGGCAATAGCTATGGAATCAGAAGGCGAAGAACGCGTTTATAGAATGAATTTACAGTTTTTCCCGTTGACTAAAGCAAATAGGAGAAAGTCAAATGAAAATTAGATTTCTTTTATTTTGCTTTTTAAGCTTTTTGCTTGGTTGTTCAGAAGAACGCTTTGCTGGTGGTGTTAGCGAAGAAACTAATACACTTGCTGGAGTTCTTGAAAATAGTTCTGGCGTGGCTTCTGGTGTTTCTGTTTCAGCTCGTTCTCTTTCAACTTCATTTGAAGTGACTTGTGTTTCAGATTCTTCGGGCCGTTTTCGTATGGATTTACCATATGGTATTTATGCGCTTTCTGCAACAGAAAAGAATTCATCTTTCTATGAATTGGTGCGTATTTCTGGCGAAGATGTTGAAATTTCAGCCAAGCTGTTAAAAGGTTTTGATATAAGTGTGCGCGTATTGTTTGCAGATTCTTCGAGTGCAGAAGGCGTTGTGGTTTCATTACCTGGAACAAATGTAAAATCAACGGTTGGTAAAAATGGTGTTTTAGAATTTGAAAATCTTCCTCGCGGGAACTATGTTTTAAATCTTAAATCACCAAGTACAACGGAATTTGAAAATGTGTATTATCGCATTAGTGATTCGCTTTTCTATGGGCCTTACCCAGAAGGAATACCTTTAGATTCTTTGAGTTCTTTAGAAATTTCTTCTCGACAAACACAAGATTCTGTTTGGATTTTACCTTTTGCGACAGAAAGAAATTTGTTGGGGTATTGGAATTTTAATCGTAGTGATTCAATTAGCCAAAGAGTTTCTATCGCCAATGTTCGCGAAAAAGAATTGCCATTTTTTGTTTATGGAAATACTGAATTTGTTTCTGGTGTGGAAAATAAATCTTTAGCTTTAAAAGATTCTACAGGTTTTGCTGTGTTAGAAATGGATTCTGGAATTTTTAATAGAACACAAACTTTTAGTGTTGAAACTTGGTTTCGTTTAAAAGATATTCCAATGGAAAAAGAGTATCGGAAAAATATTGTTGGGAAAGTTGGATTTGGCGGAAATGCTGATAATAGTGTGTTTAGTTTGGCTTTGATTCAAGGAGTTTGTTCTGTAACAGAACCATCTTTGGCATTTTTTGTTGCCGATGGAGAAGGTAAAGATTTTAATTGTGAAAACGCAGTTATAGATTCTTCATTTGTTGAATCTTTTGAATGGGTGCATGTAGTTGCTAGTTTTGATAAAGGAACTTTGAAACTTTTCCGTGATGGTTTTTTAATGGCTAAAAAAGAAACTTCTGTTTTTGAAATAGGTAATTCAATAGAATCTATTTATATTGGAAAAGAAACGCTTTTATTAGACATAGATGCTTTACGTTTTTATAGAGAACCTATTGATGAAACGGGAGCATTTATTCGATTTTATAAACATGGAGGTCGCTAATGTCAAGTGAAAAAAAAGATAAAGTGGCTCGTTGCGAAATCAATGAAACCGGCCGCATCTTAAATGCAAATAAGAAGTTTTGCAAAATGTTTGGCTTTGCGCTTGATGAACCGATGTGGCATTATATTTGCGATTTATATCGTTACCCAAAAGATTGGGAAACTTTTCGCTTGATGAGTCAGGAAGAATCAGATAACCAGACTTTTCTTGTGCGTATGAAAAACCGCCGAGGTCGTAGTTTTAAGTGTAGTATTTTAAGAACTACTCGTATTGATGAAAATGGTTCGTTAATTTATAGTCATGAAATCACTCGTATAAGTGATGATTTGAAGGAGGAAACCGACGATCAAGTCGGTAACTTTCGATATCTGACAATTAGCATTGCGGATTCTAGAGAACGGAATTTATCTGCAGTTGCTTTAGGTTGAATCTCCATAGAACACATCTAAAGTCGGAGCCTTTGGCTCCGACTTTTTCTATTTAAAGAAATATTTATTTCTTTCTATCTTCCCAGATAGAATCGTTGAAAAGTTGGCCTTCAGAAACACCGTATTTTTCTTCGGCATTAATTTGCCCGATGGCTTCTTGTAAAGGCAAGGTTCCGTTTAATGCCGAAGCGTAAATTTCGATTTTTCGGCGAACCATTTCTGGAGAGTCATCAAGCATTTCTAAACGGAAATGAGTAATGCCTGCCTTTTTTAATTTTGGAAGTAATCTTAAGGCAGAACGTGGTGTGCCTAAATAAAGAGTGTTACGGCATTCAGAATCGGATTGTAAGAAATGTTTTTTTCCTTTGTGATCAAGAATTTCCACTTTGTGTTTTGTACAGAATTTATCGCATTCAGGGAAACGTTTTGCTTTTGCGCCAAAAGCGGCAAAAGCACAATATTCAGAATGGAATGCAGGCAAATATTGGTGTAAAGCTATTTCAACTTTATTGGGTGCAATATTTTGTAAAAGGTCAAAAAGTTCGTTCGCATTTAAATCTAAAGAAGGGTGAAATGTTTGTAACCCTAAAGAAAGTAAATAATCTGCGGCAATAGAATTCGATAAATTTAAACTGTAATCGCCAACAAGATAAAGCGGCGTTTCGCGTAAAAGAGAAAGGGCTCCGGTGTTTCTTACTAAAACTTTTTCTGGAGCGAGTTTTGCAATTTTTCTCAAATAATGATTTTCACCAGGTTTATGTACGCGAAGTGTGGCAATACCAGCTTCAAAATCGAGACGATGAATTTTTTCAAGCGGTTTTTCGTAATCTACGCCCCAATCAAAATCCATATAAACGGTTTTAAGCGGAAGTCCCTTTAATAAATTAATTTGTTCTGGATTTCTGACTAAAACAGAAAGTTCTGAAATTGTATTTGTGCTTGCTTTTGAATAATCTTTCTTTAAGAAATCAATGCCAGCTTCTTTTGAAATTTTAATAAGCGGAAGTTTTTGGGCTCGGAGTTTGTCAAGTTCTAAAACGGCTTGTTGGCGTAATTTTCTTAAAACTTTTTGAGATAGGTATAAATTGCTTTCACAAGAAATTTCTGAGTTTTGAACAAAGTAAGCAGTGCCAGAAAGTGCTGAAATTTCTTTTAAAATAAAGGGCTCTGGGTGAGCATTTTGTTGTAAGGCTTTTTCAGGAATTTCTCCATTAACAGTTACTGAATGGTTGTCATTGTCCGTAAATGTTAATGTAATGGGAGTATTTTCTTTTGCTAGAAACTGAATGTTGATTGGAATTATCCGGGTGGCGTCGCGAATAGAAAAAGTGTTTTTTAATTCTTTTTCCATTGTAGGCGAATCATTGCGGAAAACCGAAAAGCCTGTTTTTATTTTATCAAGACGGAAATCGTTTTTAAAAATGAGTTTCAGATAATTTTTTTCTGTTTCTATAGCGTAAAGTCTGCCACCAATTCCGATTGGTTCAAAGAAAATGCCATCGCCTAAAGAAGGTTTTATTTTAGATTGAATGAAAACGGCATTTTTAGAGACTTTTTCAACTAAACCTAAAAACTCACCATGATGATTTGAAAAAGAGCCTTCAACAAGTTCTGTATGGTTTACGCCTTTCAAAAATCCAGGAGAAAGTCCGCGAGAAAATAGCGTTTCTAACGCAGATTGCATAAAAGGTGTTGTGTCTTTTTTGTCAATAACGGTGCGGTAGGCTTTAGAAACGGCGGCAACATATTCTGGTGTTTTTAAACGGCCTTCTACTTTGTAAGAAGCAATGCCGATTTTTTTTAATTCACTTAAAAGAGGAAGTGCCGAAAGGTCGCGAGGGCTAAAGAAATAAGGCGTTTTTGATAAAGGCTTTTCTTTGCCATCTATGAACATTTTATAGGGGAGTCTGCAACTTTGCGCGCATTGTCCGCGGTTTCCCGAGCGACCGCCAAAATTTTCACTTGTTAAACATTGGCCAGAATACGACACACATAAAGCACCATGAATAAAAACTTCAAGTTCTAAATCAGTGGTTTTAGCAATGTCTTGAATTTGTCTTAAAGAAAGTTCTCTTGCAAGAACAACGCGATTAAAACCAAGAGGCTTTAAAAAGTTGGCCGCTTCGGCGCTTGCAATAGTTTGTTGGGTTGAAGCGTGAATTTCTTGTTCCGGAGCGATAGCACGAATTAAACGAGCTAGTCCCAAATCTTGGATAATAAAAGCATCAGGGCGTAATGAAATAAGTTTTGATAAGTAATCCGGAAGCGTTTGCAATTCTTTTTCAAAAACAAGAATGTTCATGGCAATGTAAGTTTTTACACCGTGAATTCTTGCAAACGAAATCATTTCTTCGACTTCGTCAAAAGAAAAATCTTCTGTCCTGCCACGAGCGTTCCAACCAGGCGCCCCTAAGTAAACAGCATCTGCTCCATTTGCAATAGCTGAAAGGAGCATGTCTCTTGTACCGACAGGAAGCAGAAGTTCTGGCTTTTTCATTTTAAGAATTAATGAATGCCTGCTCCGTCAGGAATAGCACAAGTTACAGAATTGCCGTTTACTTCTAAAGCAGATTCGCCTACATAAACAACGGAATTTTTAGCGAACAATTCAATTTTTTCAAAATCTTTGCGTTTGAGTTCTCTTGTTTCTTCGCTAGGTGTAATTCCTTTGAACGTGGCTCTGTCGCCAGGTTTTGCACCTTCTGGTGGAGCAACTAAAACGCATTTTTCTTCAGTTAAGTCGCCAGCCAAAAGCATCCCGTAGCTAACAATACCACGCAAAGGAGCTGGTTTTAAATTAGCGAAAAGAATAATCAATTTGTCTTGCAATTCTTCTGCAGAATAACTTGCTTTTAAGCCAGAACAAATAGTGCGAAGTTCTGTTTCTCCGGCATCTACTTTTAAAACATAAAGGGAATCAGCGTCTGGATGATTTTCTACAGAAACAATTTTAGCTACGCGTAAATCCATTGCGCCTGGAACATCTTCTTTTGTCAAAGGTTTATTTTGCTTAGGCTTTTGAACTTCAACAGGTTTCTTTTCCATTTCAATTCTTGGGAAAAGAGGCTTGCCTTCACCAAAAGATTCACCACCAACTAAAACGCCCCAACGCAAATCTTTTTCATCTGTGAAAGTAGAGCCAATCATAGCAAGGCCTTCAATGGCTTTAGTCGGAATAACTGGCCACAAGAAACAGAGAGAAAGTCGAACAGCTTCTGCTGAAATATAAAGAACAGTAGCGAGTTCGTCTTTTGCATTTGGATCTTTTGCAAGTTTCCATGGAGCTTTGATTTCAAGGTAACGATTGATGGCTCTTACAAGAGACATGATTTCTTCAATCACTTGAGAAAGCTTTACTTGAGGAATCCAAGCAAGAACATTTTCGCGAACGCGATTTGCCGTTTCAATAAGTTCGTTTTCGGCATCGCCTAAAGTAGTTGGCTTTGGAAGTTTACCTTCGAAGTTTGTTAAAACAAGGCGATGAACGCGGTTTAAAACGTTTCCTAAATCATTTGCCAAGTCGCTGTTTATACGGCGAACAAAAGCATCGTGACTAAAGCTACCATCTTGACCAACAACCATTTCGCGAGCAAGGAAATAGCGGAATGCATCTACGCCATATTTTTCCATGTATTCCATTGGGTTTACAACATTACCCGTTGTTTTACTCATTTTGTCATTGTTGACAAGCCACCAGCCATGAGCAAGAATATGCTTAGGCAGCGGTATGTCTAAAGCCATAAGCATTGTGGGCCAATAAACACTATGTGTTGTTAAAATGTCTTTTCCAATTAAGTGATAAGTCGCTGGCCAAATTTTGGAACCATCTAGATAAGTTTTATTTCTGACAGCGCTCACATAATTGATTAACGCGTCAAACCAAACATAAGTCACATAATCTTCGTCAAAAGGAAGAGGAATCCCCCAAGAAAGGCGGGCTTTTGGACGGCTTATGCAAAGGTCATTTAATGGTTGGCGTAAAAAACCAAGAATTTCATTTTTTCTAAAATCAGGAACAATCCAATCAGGATTTTCTTGAATGTAATCAATGAGCTGTTGTTGGTATTTGCTCATTTTGAAGAAGTAGTTTTTTTCTTTAAGCCATTCAACAGGGCGGTGGCTTATAGGATCACATTTGTTTTCGTCTAATTCATCTTCAGAAAAGAAACGTTCTTCACCAACAGAATACCAACCTTCATATTCTTTGGAATAAATTTCACCTTTATCAAAAAGTTTCTGCAAACATTCACGAACAAAATTTTTGTGGTCTTCATCAGTGGTTCTGATGAAATAATCGTATTGAATGTTCATTTTTTCCCACAAGTTACGGAATCGTAAATTGTATTCGTCAACATGTTCTTGTGGAGAAACGCCTCTTGCTGCCGCAGCACGCTGGACTTTTTGACCATGTTCGTCGGTGCCTGTTAAAAAGAATGTTTGGCAACCGATAATTTTATGAAAGCGAGTTAGAACATCGGCTAAAACAGTTGTGTAGGAATGCCCAATGTGTGGGGCATCATTAACATAATAAATTGGGGTAGTTACATAAAAATTTTTCATGCGAGCAAAAATAAAAATTTATAGAAAATTTGTAATCTGAAAATGAATTAGAATTAGAAAAATAGCTACTAAAAAAAGCCAACTTTAGACAAGCCGGCTTAAAAGTTTTATTGATTTTTCTTTAGAAAATAAAGAGTTGTTTTACTTTTTAGTAGCCCAACCAGAAGATTTTTTTTGTTTTGGAATAACCAATTTATCTAAAGCAAGTTTCAGGGTTTCACAACCTTCACCTGTGATAGCAGAAGTAACGATAGGTTTTTCTCCATTTTCTTTAAAAGTTTTTAAAGCCTCTTCGTTGCCAAGGTCTGCTTTGTTAAGAGCGATAACATAAGGCTTTTCGGCAAGTTTTGGGTGAAATTCTTTTAATTCTTGTTTTAAAATAAGGAATTTTTGATAAGCATCTTCTTCAAAACTATCAATTACAAAAAGCAAAGAATGGGTGCGTTCAATGTGTTTTAAAAATTGATGCCCGAGCCCACGTCCTTCGCTTGCGCCTTCAATTAAACCTGGAATATCGGCTAGAACAAAACTTTTATTGTGAACGCTTACAATGCCAAGAACAGGTTCTAAAGTGGTAAAAGGGTAGTCACCAACAGCCGGGCGTCCGCTAGAAATTTTATTGACCAAAGAAGATTTGCCCGCGTTTGGAAACCCGACAAGCCCGACATCAGCCATGAGTTTTAATTCTAAAAATAATTCGCGTTTTTCGCCAGGTTGACCAGGAATTGTTTTACGAGGGGCTTGTAAAGTAGGGGTAGCAAAATGACAATTACCAAGTCCGCCTTTACCACCACGAGCAGCAACCCAACGCTGGCCCGGTTCTGTCAAATCGGCTAAAATGTGTCCTTGAGAATCTTTAACTAAAGTACCGCAAGGAACAGAAATAATAAGGTCTTTGCCACTAGCGCCTGTACAACGGTTTGTGCCACCGGGTTGACCATTTGGAGCTCTGTAAATTTTTGTGTGCCCCATATCAAGGAGCGTTGTGTACTGTTCATTGACTTCTAAAATGACGCTTGCCCCTTTACCGCCATCACCACCATCAGGGCCACCTAATGGAACGTATTTTTCACGGCGAAAACTGCAAAGGCCATCTCCACCTTTTCCGGAGCGGACTTCTATAACTTTTTCATCTAGAAACATAAAAACTCCGAACTTTCAATTTGCTTAAAGGCCTGTGTCTTCAGCAAGTCCTAAAGCAATATTCATATTTTGTACTGCAGCTCCACTTGCGCCTTTTCCAAGGTTATCAATGATAGTTGTCACTTGGAAAGATTCTTCGTTACCAAATACATAAACTTTAGCTTCGTTTGTGTCATTACAAAGTGTAGCATCAAGACGGCCAGACGGTAAATCTGGAGTTTCTGCATAAGGCATTACTTTTACAAAACGAGAATTTTCATAATGAGTAGCAAGAATTTCTTGAATGTCTTTTGGTGAAACTTTTTTAGTAAACATTTCAGGAAATAAAGCTACAGAAACAGCCATGCCTTTATAAAAAGGTCCAAGGACCGGGTTAAATAAAGGTGCTTTTTCTAAGTCGGCATAAAGTTTCATTTCGGGCAAGTGCTTATGTTTTAAAGCTAAAGCATAAGGAGAAGGAGCAAATAAACTAAGAGAAGCTCCTGGAGTTGAAACTTGAGCGCCTTCGGCTTCGTATTCGGCAATGAGCTTTTTCCCACCACCAGAATAACCAGTGATGCTATAGCAAGCAAGGCGAGACGAAGAAGGTAAAATGCCAACTTGTCTTAAGGGAGATACGCCAAGGAGAAACCCGGTGGCGTGACAACCAGGGTTTGCAATTCTTGTGCTTGTTTTAAGTTTTTCGCGAAGGACATCAGATAATTCAGGAAGCCCGTAAGCAAATTCAGGATTTGTCCTGTGCGCTGTAGAAGCATCAATTATCTTGGTAGAAGTGTTAGAACAAAGGCTTACACTTTCTTTTGCAGCAACATCTGGCAAACAAAGAAAAGTAATATCTGAAGCGTTTATGAGTTTAGCTCTTTCGCTAGGCTCTTTACGTTTTTCTGGATCTATAACAAGGATTTCAATATCATTACGCTTAGCGAGGCGTTCATGAATTTGAAGCCCTGTTGTACCTTCTTGTCCATCAACGAAAACTTTATAAGTCATTTTTTCCCTTTAAGCCAAAACTATTGACCGCAGCATTTCTTGTATTTTTTACCAGAACCGCATGGGCAAGGATCGTTACGACCAACATCAGGAGTGGTTTTCTTTACGGTTTCTTGCTTTATACCACGACCATCGTAAAAGAACCAAGCGCCATTGACTTTATGGAATTCGCCTAATTCATGATGGTTTCTAGTGACGTTTCCTTGTTTAAAGCGAGCAATGAATTCAACCCAACCGATATTTTTTTCTTCTTCGGTTTTTGTCTGGCGAATTTCAATGCCGAGCCATTCAGATTCGCGGCTCCATGCTTCAACGCTAGGTTCATCAAAATCAGTGCGTTGTGTGGCTTCAAGAGAATCTTTCAACCAACGGATTTCGTGTTTAGCGTAAGCTGTGTAACGGGAACGCATCAATTCTTCAGGGGAAGCAGCTAAACGAGCTCCTTTGATGATGCCTTCACAACATTCAGCGTATGATTTTCCTGAACCACAGGGACAAAGTTCTTCGGACATAAGAGTTCCTTTTTTTCAAGTTAAAGTGTCTTTTTTAATAACCAGAATTCTTCTTTACCTTCACGGCCTGGCAAGCTATTTTTGACAGGAATACGTTCTACAATTTCAAAAATGCCATCAAGTCTTGCCATCAATTCGCCCGCAGAAGTTGCATGCGGTGGACCTTGCATTGTACTTGCATTTGAAAGTGGGTAAAGCAAGAGAATTAAAAGAGCGTCATCTTTCATCATTTTGTAGCAAACTTCAAAGAATTCGTCTCTACGACCCGGATGAATAGCTGTAAAAGTTCCATAATCATAAATGATGTCAAAAGTTTCGCCACCTTTCTTTGGGTCTTTTGGTGAAAGTGAAAAAAGATCTAAATCTAAAGAACGGAAATTCTTATTTGATCTAGAAATTTTATCCAAAGCATCAACAGATGTTGGGCAAAAATCAACAGCAAGAACATTATGTCCTTTATTAGCCCAGGCTTCTGCATCTAATCCAACACCAGCACCAGGAATGAGAACATTCCCTGTTTTAGGGCAAGAAGGGTGTTCAAAAAATTCCAAAAGAGCAGGAGTCGGTTTCCCTGAATTCCAATAGTCTTTTTTGTTGTTATAAAGGGATTCCCAAAAATCAGGTAAGTTCTGTGTCAGCATTGGTTTTTCCTTGTTGTGTGTTATAGGCGAGTTGTCCGCAAGCAGCTAAAATGTCTCTACCACGAGGGTTACGTATAGTTATTTGGACTTCGGCTTTGCGAACGATTTCTAAAAAATGGTTGATTTCTTCTAAAGAAGGAGCTTCTAGTGTTGGGTCATCTCCATCATTTAATACGATAGCATTTACTTTACAACGGCGAGGAGCACAAATACGAATAAGTTCTCTGGCGGCTTCTTCTGAACAAGTAATGCCCTTCATTAAAACAAATTCAAAAGTAACGTAATTACCAGTACGTTTAGTATATTCATCGGTCGCTTCTAATAATTTGGCTATATTCCAAACTTTATTCACAGGCATTACAGCAGAACGTCGCTCGTCATTTGTGCTATTCAAAGAAACTGCTAAACAACAAGGTGTATTTCTGTCAACAAGCTCTTTGATTTTTGGAACTACACCAGACGTGCTGATTGTCATTCGTTTGCGCCCAAGATTAAATAATTTTTGATGGTGCAATGTACAGCAAACTCTATGAACTTGTTCTAAGTTATTTAACGGTTCTCCCATACCCATGAAAATGATATTGGTCACTTTCGCTAAAGAACCATCAGAATGTTTTGTGCCTGTTTCTTCTAAATACCAATTGACTCGAATAATTTCTTCTAAAATTTCGCCGGCTTCTAGGTTTCTGATAAAGCCCATTTTGGCGGTTCTACAAAAAGCACAATTTTGTGCACAACCAATTTGAGTAGAAACGCAAACAGAAAATCGATCGTTGGTTGGAATAAGAACCGTTTCAATATGGTGACCATCATGAGTTTGGTAAAGCCATTTAACGGTACCATCTACCGAAATAAGTCTTTTAGCTTCTTCTAAAGAAGTTATGCGGAAATTTGCAGAAAGTTTTTCTCGCAAAGCCGCGGGAATCGTTTCCATTTCATTAAACGATTTGACTTGACCGCAAAAAAGACGATTACGAATCTGGTCAGCACGGAAAGGCTTTTCGCCAACTTCCTTCAACCAGTTCTTGAGTTCTTCTTCTGTTAAGGTTTTGATATCGCTAATCTTTTCCACAGCACTCGCAAAGATAGAAAAATTTCAAAAATTTTAAATTGAAAAAAAATCTTAGAACATTCTCCTTGGCTTTTTAGGAGCAGGAGTTTCACCTTTTTTAGGTTCAGGACGAGCTTCTTCAGCGCCTTTAGAACTAAAGAGAGTGGCGTCGTTTACATTCCTTGTTGAAGTAGCAATGTGGTTACCATCGCATGTTTCTTCTGGAGCATATTGCGAAGAATAAAGACAATAAGTTGTTGAAGAACAGAATTCGCCCGCTTTTTTACCAGTATAATTGCAAACGCTTCGGCTAGAAACGCCTGCTGGAACAGGGAATTGCAATTTAGGAAGGTCTTTATGAATTTCTTTCATCACATTGAACCAGATAGGAAGCGCGTCTTCTGTCCCTGTGTGGCCAGCTCCCATAGAACCTGGAGAATCTGGGCCTATCCACACTCCCATCGTATATTGCTTTGTAAAACCAATATACCAAGCATCGGTATAATCGTTTGTTGTGCCTGTTTTTCCGCCACTTGGGTGTTGAAAACCATTAGCCCAAACTCTTGCAGCTGTCCCGCGGACATTGACATCTTTAAGCATATCAACCATTAAATATGCAGAAGCAGGGCGCAAAACTTCATGTTCTACTAAAGTTCTTTTTTCCATAAGTTCGCCACTCTTATCGACAATGGAATCAATGAGGAATGGTTCAATACGTGTTCCGCCATTTGGAAACACCGTATAAGCAGAAGTCATTTCCATAAGCGTTGCCCCGACAGAACCAAGAGCAAGGCTTGGAACAGCTTGCAAAGGAGCTCGTTGTATGCCGAACTTGCGAGCGTAGTTGACTACGTTATTTAATCCATATTTCATTCCAGTGACGATTGCAGGTAGGTTTTTAGAAAGGTAAAGAGCACGCCTTAAAGTCATCATTCCTTCAAAATCATGGCCAAAGTTTGCTGGTCTCCAAGTTTTAGAAGGGTCTTCAGGGTCTTCAATAGTTATTGGTTGGTCGTTCACTGAATCGCATGGGCTAGCTCCATTATCCATAGCAGTAGCGTAAACAAATGGTTTAAAAGAAGAACCTGGTTGGCGTAAAGATTGAATGGTTCTATTCCAACGAGATTTTTCAAAGTCACTACCGCCGACCATAGCACGAACAGCCCCGGTTTCGTTTTCAATCACAATGGCGGCAACTTCTGCATGGTGGTAACGGATACTATCAGGAAAACGCCATTTCGATGGGTCTTTTGCTGTATCAAGAGCAAGGTATTCCTTTTTGAAAAGGGCGTAAATGCTATCAAAATGAGCTACAACAGAATCTTCAGGCAAATTGTATTTTTGAGTGAGGTTTAAACGCCTTGTAGCTCTGTATTGGATTCGACGGCGGATTTTTTTGATTTGTTCTATAGCAGCGTTTTCAGCAATAGTTTGGATTTCAGGGTCAATTGTACTGTAAATTTGGACACCATCAGCGTAAAGAGAACTTTCGCCATATTTCTTTTCCATATATTTACGGATTTCTTCGTAAAAGTAAAGTCCGGCTTTCTTGGCATTTTTACCAGAACGAACTGTTTCAAGTGGCGTTTCAATGTATTTTCTATAATCTTCTTTAGATATTACTCCGGCATCGTACATGGCATAAAGAACGGTATTTCTGCGTTCAAGACCTAAATCGGGGTGTTTATCTGGGCGGTAAGCTTCTGGGCGTTGGAGCATACCGGCAAGCATTGCGTATTCAGGAATAGAAAGGCTATCAAGAGGTTTGCCAAAATAAAATTTACCAGCGGCTTGAAAACCATAATTTCCGCCGCCAAGATAAACTTCGTTCATGTAAAATTCAAGAATTTCTTCTTTTGTGTAAGTTTGTTCAATACGAATAGCTGTAATAGCTTCTTTGATTTTTCTTGAAATAGAACGTTCTGGAGTTAAAAAAAGCAATTTGGTAAGTTGTTGAGTAAGAGTAGATGCGCCGCGTAGTTTTTTTCCGCTGAAAACGGTTTCCATAACTGCCTTTGGAATTGCCCAGACATTTACGCCCCAATGGGTATAAAATTTGCGGTCTTCGGTGGCGATAATTGCTGCTTTAGCCATTTCTGGCAAAGAATCGAAAGGAGTCCATTCGCGGCGTTCCACAAAATATTCATGAGATATTTCGCCATTTTTGTCGTAAATATTTGTAACAAGTTGTGGTGAAATGTTTTCTAATTGAGAAAGTGGAGGAATTTCTGGCAAAAAATAGTTGTACACACTCAATGCAATAATGAATATGGCAAGAGGTGGAATACAAAAGATAATTGTCCAAAAACGCACTTTCTTATCTGAAAGCAAATTTTTGAAAAAAGGTAAAATGTGGGCTTTTATAAAATTCATACTTATTGCAAAAAATAATGAAAACTGGGTAAAATTTAGTTTTTTTTGAAAAGCTTATTTTAGGAATTCATAAAAAAGTCAGCATTAACCCTTGCCAAACGTTTAACTTAATCTATATTTGGGGCACACCAAGCAGGTGTGGCCAAACTGGATAAGGCATCTGGCTACGAACCAGAAGATTCCAGGTTCGAGTCCTGGCACCTGTATAAAATCCCCGACATTCGTCGGGGATTTTTCATTTTTAAAATTATTTCAAGTTCTGTAAAACAGAAAGCAATTCTTTAGGTAAAGCAGAATCAACAACAATATGTTTACCTTTCCAATCAAATTCAAGTCTTGTGCTATGCAAGAAAAGGCGATTCAAAGAACAGGATTTCTTGAGTTCTCTGTTTAAAGCAAAATCACCATAGCGTGTGTCTCCGGCAAGTGGGTGACCAAGAGCTGCAAAATGAGCTCTTATCTGGTGCATTTTTCCGGTTTCCAATTTAATTTTCACCAAATCAAAGTTTTGAAAATGTTGTTTTACTGAATAATGGGTAACGGCTACTAGCCCCTCGTCTGTGACTTTCATTTTTGAACCTTGAGGAGCATTCGTTCTAGAAAGAGATAAGCGAATAGAACCACGTTCTTTTTTTAAATTTCCTTTGACTAAAGCTAAATAATACTTATCGACTTTGTGCTCGCGTATAAGTTTTGTTAGTTCGCGCAAAGTATCACCATGAAGGGCACAAACAAGAAGCCCTGAAGTTTCTTGGTCTAAACGGTGAGCGATAGTAGGCTTGAAATCTAAATCATTGTTCTTTCCCCATTCCCAAAGCATTTCAACAAGTGATTCGCCAGGGCGAGTCCCTGAGCCTGGTTGGCTTGGAACTCCAGAAGGCTTATTTACGACAATGTAATCTTCTGATTCAAGAACAATATCCAAATTTTCTTTTAAATATTCTGGAGATGTGTAAGTGGGCTTTTTTCCCCAGAGAGGTTTTTGAGGAGTGCTTATGTTAGAATCAAGACTTTTAAAATTTTCATAAATCTGAACAAGGTCGCCTTCTGCAAGCATTAGATTTGCTTTGGCTACTTTTCCATTTACTCGAACTTTTTTCTTGCGTAATACAGCAAAAAATACAGAAAGTGGTTCATTTGGAAAAGCCTTTCTTAAAAAGCGATCCAAACGCATGTTGCTGAAATTTCGGTCAATTGTTTTCGTTATCATTTAAACTCTCAAAATTTTTCGGAAAGTTTCGCTCTGTAAGCAAAACGCATTCCATCGGCTGCACTTGTAACAATTCCTCCAGAATAACCAGCTCCTTCACCAAGAAGAAATAGCCCACGAGTGTTCAGAGACTCTAAAGTTTCTGGGTGTCTGGGAATACGTAATGGAGAACTAGTTCTTGTTTCTGGCGCAATAATTAAACCTTCCTTGATAAAACCAGGAATTTTTTTTTCAAAGTTTAAAAAACCTTCTGCAAGAGATTCTGCAATTTCTTTGTCAAACCATTCATGTAAATTAGAAGGCAAAAGGCCACAAGGGTATGTGGTAGAAGATAGTGGGGAAGAATCAAGTTTACCTTCAATAAAAGCGTTTATACTCTGAGCTGGTGCGGTGTAATTTTTACCGCCACATTCAAAAGCGGCTTTTTCTAAAGAGCGTTGTTTTTCAAGCCCACCAAATAAAGTTTCAGAAGCTTTCACAGGAACAACAATAGCGCCATTGGCATAGGGCCCGCGCCTGTGGCTATGACTCATACCATTTGTGGCAAGTGTCTCTGGTTCAGAAGCACAAGGCACAAGAACTCCACCGGGGCACATGCAAAAACTATAAGCAGCAGATGTATTCTGAAGAGTCTTTGTCGTTAAAGCGTATTCAGCGCTTCCGGTAATTCTTGGGTCAACATTATTACCGAGTTGTCTTTCGTTAATTAGTTTTTGAGGGTGTTCTACGCGAACTCCCATAGCAAATGCTTTAGGTTCAAGCAATACACCATGTCTTGCAAGCATTTCATAAATATCTCTTGCAGAGTGTCCTGTTGCCAAAACAAGAGCTGGTGTTTCTTCCCAAATGCCATTGAATTTTGCTTTTCTGATTTCACCACCAACAATTTCAATATCTTCTAAAAAAGAATTAAAACGAAATTCACCATTTAACATAGCTATGCGATTTCTTATTTCTTTTAATAGAATAGATAGTCTATCGGTTCCAAGATGGGGCTTTGCAAATGTCAAAATTTCACGAGGCATTTTACAATCAACCATGTCTTCAAGAACTTTGACTGTAAAAAAGTTTCTGGTTCGAGTATTTAATTTGCCATCTGAAAAAGCTCCAGCTCCGCCTTCGCCAAATAAAACATTTGAATGTCTGTTGAATTCTCTATCTCGGAAAAATTTTCGGATATCGCGGAATCGTTCAGCAACAGGTTTTCCTTGTTCGTGTAAAACAACAGAAAAACCTCGTCTTAAAAGGGTATAGGCAGCAAAAAGTCCTGCAGGCCCAGCCCCGACGACGTGAACCTTTTTGGGGAGAGGTAACGTATTTTCTAAAGGGTCTCGTTCATTTTCTGGTAATTCTGTAAAAGGAATGGCACCGCTTTTTAGAGAAAGGCGTCTTGTGCAATCAAAAGAAACGGTGTAAGAATATTTTGGAAAATTGCGTTTTCTACAATCTAAAGAATAGCGTTCTACCACTAAATTGCGTATTTCTTCTACATGAATTCTTAGAACTTTTGCTAAAAGCAAAGGCACATCGTCTTGTTTTGAAACAGGAACAGCAAGTTCGCGAAATCGATAACGCATCATAGTTGCAAATATAGAAAGCAGAGATTGTTTTTTTGTATTTTAACGCGCAAATGGCTTACAAACTTGAAAGAAGAGTTGAAAGAAACCCTATAATATTGTTATTTTTCTTGAACGAGGTAAAAAATGGATATAGAAGAAACAAACGAAGCATCTTCTTCAATTGAAGATTTAACCATTGAACGTTACGAAGATGGAGAACTTGTCCGCAAGCAAGTAGCTAAAGAAATTATTGCTAAAGGAACTTGGCCTATAATTCTTTTCTTGTACCAAGACCTTGGTGCAGAAGGTTTTTCAGAACCTAAAGTAGCCATTCGTCGTTTCCGCAAGTTCCGTGGTAGTTACAGAGCTCAACCTGTAAATATGACAAAAGCTCAGGCAGAAGCAGTTGCAGCAACTCTTTCTAAATGGTTTGAGGCTTAATTTATGCCAGACCCCCTTGAGCCTAGTTTTGAAATTACATTTCTTACTGAAAATCCAAAGGAAACGTTTCCTTGGCAAAAGCGTTTAGAAGCGCTTGGTAAGCGTTTGTTGCAAGAAGAAAATTGTCTTTCAAATGTAAATGTTGTATTGTGTTCCGATAAAACGGTTCGCGAATTGAATCGCGATTACCGCCATTTAGATAAAGTCACAGATGTTTTATCTTTTGAATGGCATGAACCTTATTTACTTGGTGAAATTTATATTGCTAAAGAGCAAGTTAAACGGCAAGCACCACAATATGGTAATACTTTTTACGATGAACTAAAACGAGTATTTGTACATGGCCTTTTCCACTTATGTGGTTATGACCATATCAAGCCAAAAGACAGAGTGAAAATGCGTCGTCGGGAATGTGAATTTTTGAAAATCAATTATTATCGGGAAAATAATGGATAGTCTTTTATTTTATTTTGTTGGCTTTTTAGTGTGTCTTACTTGTTCGGCTTGTTACTCATTAACCAAAGTGGTTTTCTTGAATCGTAAAGCCGTTCTTGAACCATCAGAACGAGATGAGAAAATTGCAAAATTAGCTGAAAAGCCTGGTTTTATAGAAACAATTTCTATAGGTCGAATTTGTTTTAATCTTTCGGCCGGTGTTTTTGGCTTTTTATTGTTGAAAAAATGTGCCGCACTTTATTCACCAGTCCTTTTAACAGAAGAACTTCGCCTTTGGGTTGCCTTAGCTTATGTTATTGTAGCTGGATTTTTGATTTATTTGTGGACGGTTCTTATCCCCAATATTTTAGGCAATTTAAAGCCAGGAATTTTCTCAGTTATTTTATTGCCTTTATTTTCGTTATTGCGTTTGCCAGTGGGCTTTGCTGCACGGTTCTTTAGTTTTATTTATGCTCGTATTTTGCGTGCTTGTGGTTATGACCCCAAATTGAATTTTTTGTCAGAAGAACAAAAAGAAGCCATTCAAGGAGATATGACCTCTCCAAGTGAAGATTCGCCTTTAGAAGAAGACGAACGCCAAATGATTTTAAATATTTTTGATTTTGTTGAAACTCCTGTGCGTGAAATCATGACTCCTAGAGTCGATATGTGTGCCATTGATGTTTCTACATCTCTTGAAAAAACGATTTCCATTTTAAATAATGAACGCCATTCTAGACTTCCGGTTTATAGAGATTCGATAGATAACATTGTAGGGATTCTTTCCAATCGTGATTTTTTAGAATGGTACACAAACCGAGCGGAAAATGAAAATTTTGATTTAGAAAAATTGGTTATGCCGGCGATTTTTGTCCCATACCATAAAAAAATAGATGACTTACTTACAGAACTGCGCCGTAATGGGAACCAGTTAGCTATTGTGGTTGATGAATATGGCGGAACAGCGGGTCTTGTTACGGTAGAAGATATTTTAGAAGAAATTGTGGGCGAAATCCGTGATGAAGATGATGACGAAGAAGACGAAGATGTTCAAAAGTTAAAAGATGGTCGTTATATTCTTGACCCGTTGATGACATTGTCTGATTTGGAATACGAACTCGGCGTAGCACTTTCTGTACCAGAGCATTCCCATGTTGAAACACTTTCTGGATTAATTCAAGCAACGCTTGGAACTATTCCTGTTGCAGGAACAGAAGTTGTAATAGATGGTTATAAATTTCGCGTTTTAAAGGTAGATGGAACTCGTATGGAAAAAGTTCTAATGATTCTGCCAGAAACTCAAAGCAAAAAATAAAAATTTGAATAAAAAAAGACCGAGCAAAGCTTGGTCTTTTTTTTATAGTAGCGGGGGCAGGACTTGAACGCTGCGACCTTCGGGTTATGAGCCCGACGAGCTACCAACTGCTCCACCCCGCGTCGAGGTAACCCATATATAGCTATTTATTCATTTTTTGGCAAGGGCAAGGGTTAAAATTCTTCTAAACCATTTTCAGTTGCCAAAATAACTTGTGTAGCCATATTAATAAATAAACCATGGCCAACCAAGCCAACGATACCATCAAGTTGTTTTGAAAGTTCTGCAGGATTTTCAATAGGAGCAAATTTTGCATCTGCAATAATGTTGCCAGAATCGCTGATTACAGGGCCGTCTTTACCGGGAGCACCCATGCGGACAGAAACTTTGCCACCAAGGGCTTCAACTTTTGCGGTAACAACTCCAATAGCATTTGGTAAAATTTCTAAAGGGACTGCAAACTTTTCGCCGAGAGTGTTGACTTTTTTTCCGGAATCAGCAATGATTATGTAACGCTTTCCCATAGAAGCGACAATTTTTTCCAAAAGGTGTGCGGCTCCACGCCCTTTGATTAAGTTTTTGTTCTTATCAATTTCATCAGCTCCGTCAATAACAATGTCTAGTTCAGAGACTTCGCCCATTTCTTTTAAAGGAATGCCTAATTTTCTGCATTGCAGAGTAGTACTCCAACTAGTGCTAACGCCTACCACATTCAAGTTTTCTTCTTTGATGCGTTTTGCTAGGTGTTCTACCATGTAAGCAGCGGTACTTCCTGTGCCAAGTCCAACAGTCATACCGTCTTGGATTTCATTTGCAGCTTTAATGCCTGCAGCTTTTTTTAATTCATCGAGTGTAGCCATTTTTAGTACCATCGTTCTTGTGAGTTGTTTTCAAAATCATCGTTATCGTCACTTAAGTCTTCTTCAACTTCGTCAGGGTAACCTTGTTCTAGTTCTGTAAAAGAAGCTTCTTCAATATTTAAAATATGGACATCAAAAATCAGATCTTTCCCTGCAAAAGGGTGGTTGCCATCAAGAATAACAGAATTTTCTTTTATTGTTTTAACCACATAAACATCTGAGTTTTCCGAAATGTTGTCGTCAAAAAGTTCTTCAAGATTTTCTGGAATCTGAAAATCGTTCAAATCAGGTTCTTTAAACATTTCAAGTTCCATGCCAAGCCAAAGTTCTCCGACATCTTTCAAATCATTTTTAGGAACTTCAATAATTAAATCGCTTTTAAATGGCCCATAACCTTCATTGTAAGGGATAGTAACAGAAAATTTATCACCAATTTTACGGCCTTCTAAAGCATTTTCTAAACCAGAAATAATGTTTCTTGAACCATGAATGTAAGCAAAAGGGTGGTGGTCAGGGATTTCTTCTAGGATGTTTTTACCTAAATCCCTAACTATGTAAGAAATGCTTACTTTTAAATTTTCTTCAACCAATAACATTTGGGCTACAATATAGTAAACCAAAAGATTGGTGCCGCCGAACTTGTTTTTAAAAAAGCATATAACCTCAATAGAAAAAGGATATTTTTTTTAGAAAAAAGATTTTATTGAAAATTTTGTGTATATTACGGCTATGCTTTATGGAATTTGTTCTGATATCCACTCCAATGCGACTGCTTTAAAGGCTGTTCTTGCTTCTATGGACTCTTATGGAGTTGAACGGCGAGTTTGCCTTGGCGATTTAGTCGGGTATGGCCCTGATGTTAATGAAAGCGTATCTTTAGCAGCATCTTCTATGGATATTTCAATTATTGGCAATCACGACAGTGTGGCTATGCGTTGGGAATCTTGCTTGGGGTTTAATCCGTATGCCAAACAAGCGATAGAATGGACTCAGAATCAACTTTCTCCAGAATCGGTAAAATATTTAGATGGTTTGCCTTACATTTTTGAAGAAAATGAAATTTGTTTTGTTCATGCTTCACCTATGTCACCAGCCGATTGGGTTTATGTTACCGATTTAGAAGATGCTTTAGATGCATTTGATCATTTTTCTGGTAAATATTGTTTTGTCGGGCATACTCATAGTCCGGTTATTGTGGCTATGCGAGATGCTGCAATCCCAAAAGTGATAGAAGATGGTTCTTATGTCCTTGAAAAAGGCGAACGCCTTTTGGTAAATGTGGGGAGCGTAGGCCAACCAAGAGACAGAGACCCTAGAGCTTGTTGGTGTTTGTTTGATTCTGAAAAAGAATCCGTGCAGTTGATTCGTGTCCCTTATGCAATAGAAGAAACGCAAAAGCGAATGCGAGAAGCAGGAATTTCAGATTTTTTAGTTGAACGTCTCGGAGTCGGGCGGTGAAACTCTTTTTAGCGGTTTTTGGAAAAGCAGGTTCTTCATTTGTATCAGATGAAGTAGCTCGCTATGTAAAGCGTTTAAAGGGGTCTGCTTCGCCTTTAGAAGTTGTTGAATTAAAAGAAAGCAAGCGAGACGACAAATTAAAAGCACTTGCTGAAGAAGCGGAACTTTTTGAAAAACGCTTTCCTAAAAAAGATTTTGTTCGCGTCATTCTTTCTGAAGAAGGAAAGTTAATGGCAACAGTGCCTCTTGCTCGTTGGATAGAACAAAAAAGCGCGTCTAATATTGTTTTTTTAATTGGTTCTGCTTATGGAATTGATGAAAAATTAAAAGCAAGTGCCAATTTGTTACTTTCTCTTTCTCCATTGACTTTTACTCACGACCACGCACGCGTTATCGCAGCAGAACAATTGTATCGCTGTGTAATGGTTTTAGCAGGTCACCCTTACCACCATGTTTAATGGCTAGTTTAAAACGCTGTTAAAGTCGGCAAAAAGAAAAGAGAAGAAAAAGCAATTATTCCAAGAATGCCTAAAATAAAAAATACTAGGTAAATGATAGAAAGGGCTAAAGCAACAGAATCGTCACCGGATAATTTTTTTGTTTTGGTAGAGTAAGTTCCTTTCGTGATATGGCGTAAATCCAGATAAATAAGGAGTGCACATACAAAAGCAGGAACAATTAAAAATCCAAAAATATTGAGAACGATTTTTAAAACACCACGAGTTGGGTTTCCTAATACAAAATCATGGATTCCAAGACCGCCAAGAAAAAAAGCAAATAATGCAGCGTGTGTTTTTTCAATTGGTGGAATAATATCAGAAAAAGGTTCGCCACATTGTGGACAAGAAATAGCACGTTCAGAACAATCATTACTGCAATTTGGACAAAGCATAAAAATTCCTATTTTGTAAATTTTTGAAACTCCACAAGAGAGTGTTGTAAAACCTTCTGTAAACAAGCTTGTCATGGCAACTAGATTGCCACGCCGTTTATTCTGTACGTCTCGTAATGACAAGTTCAGGCTTGTCATGGCGAGGAGTCTTTTAAGACGACATGGCCATCTTGTTTTTTGTCATTACGAGTGTAGCGAAGTAATCCAAAAACAAGTGTTACTTGCGATGAGATTGCTTCTGTCACTACGCTCCATCGCGAGTGACAAGAACCGCTCGCAATGGCAAGTCACGGGCAAGCTCGCTTCGCGAGTGACAAAGGACTTGTAGCAGAGTCGCATTCAGGCTTTGCAAAAAAAATCTTGCACGGCTCACAATGACAAAGGGCTAGGCAAGCTTCATTGCAAGTGATAATTTGTTTTTATCAAGAAGCCCCTGGCAATAGTCGGGCAGAGAGATTTTCCTAAAATATAAGGAAAAATAGCGTTGGAAACAAGATATAATGTGTAGAAAATGCAAAGGATTTCTAAATTCATTTTTATGAAGATTGTTATCGCTCAAATGCCAGTTGCTCAGGGAAATCCTGAAAAGAATTTTCAAACGATTTCTAGTATAGTAGAAAAAGCAAAGTCAGAAGCGGCGTCGCTTGTTGTTTTTCCGGAATTATGCCTTTCTGGTACTATTGTCGGAGATGCTTTTTTTAGAAAATCATTTGTTGATGAATGCCTTGAAAAGGGTAATGCTATTGCGTCTTTGACTTCAGGGATTGATATCTTATTTGGAAATATCGCCAAAGAAAATAATGAATTGTACAATGCTGCCTATTATGCAAGTCAAGGATGTTTTTTAAAGCTTTCTAAACAAGCAGGAAAGGAACTTTCTTTTTTATCGAAAAATATTTTGAAAGGAAGTAGGGCAAGTCGTTATTTTTCTTCACCTTGTTTAGAAAATATTTATTACCCTGAAATACAGGGGAAGCTAAAAGTTGGAATTTCTATTTCTGAAAATTTGGATGATTTAGAACAAGTAGCTAGTTCTCTTTTAAATGAAAAAAATGTTGTGATTCACTTGGCTTCAGATTTTTATGAAATAGGAAAGCATAAAGAGTTGTCTAGAAAATGTAAACACATCTCTGAAAAATTTGAAACGTCTGTATTGTATATAAATGCAAGTGGTGTTTTAAATGAAGGGAAAAATGTTTATGCATTAGAAGGCTGTTCTTTGGTTTTTAAAAATGGAAAAATTTTAGATAAAGCTCCTTTCTTGAAAGAGGCTTTACTCATATTTGATTCGGAAAATGCAGCGATTAATCCAGAGTTTTTGGGAAAAGAAAAATCTGAAATAGAACAAATTCACCAGGCTTTGGTTTATATGCTAAAAAAATCCTTAGAACGTTTTAGAATTAATCGAGTTGTTATTGGGGCTTCTGGTGGAATTGATAGTGCTGTGTCGGCAGTTCTTTATGCAGAAGCATTAGGTAAAGATAATGTGTATTTAGTGAATATGCCTACTCGGTTTAATTCACAAACCACAAGGAATGCAGCAAAAGATTTAGCGAAAAATTTAGGGTGTCCTTATATGGTTTTTCCTATTTCTGAAATTTTAGATTCTGTAAAAAGTTCTCTTTCTAAAACAACTTTTGATTCTGATTCTAAAGAACTTTTGGTCAAAGGAATTCATTATGAAAATTTGCAAGCTAGAACACGTTCTGGTGCGGCACTTGCAACAATAGCTTCTGTTCTGAATGCTGCGTTTACCTGTAATGGCAATAAAACAGAAGCGATGGTGGGGTATTGCACATTGTATGGCGATACATCAGGAGTTTTGTGTGCTTTAGGTGATTTGTGGAAAACGCAAGTTTACGCTTTGGCAAAAGAAATAAATAAAGAAAAAGAAATTATTCCTAAAGCTTCTATTGAAATACCAGCAAGTGCAGAATTAAGTGAAGCGCAAAATGTTGATGAAGGAAAAGGCGACCCGATTATTTACCCTTATCATGATAAGCTTTTTGCGTATTGGATGGAAAATAATAAAAGCCTTTTAGATTCAGAAAAAGCCTTAGAAAATGGAACGCTTTGTGAAATTCTTGGTTTGGAAAAGGACTTTTTTGATTCGTTATTTGAAACACAAAAAGAAGCGTTAGAGGATATGCGAAAATGGTGGAATCGTTATATGGGGATAGCACTTGCAAAACGAATCCAGATGCCACCAATATTATCGGTTAGTAGAAAAGCGTTTGGTAATTCTTGCATAGAAGCACAAATGTAGTGGTTTGTATAGGTTGTAGTCAGTGATTTTTAAAATCTTGTTTTGAGAAATGTTAAATTTTAAAAGAAATCTAGGAGTTAGTTCTAGAAAAGTTTAATGCTTTAAGGATTGGATATGTCTCGTTTAAGAGTTCTGGTTTTTATGGGTGGGTTCTCTACAGAACATGATGTCTCTGTTGTGAGTGGAATTGGTGTTGTTCGTGGAATGGATTCTTCGAAATACAATATTCACCCAGTTCTTATTGAAAAAGATGGCACTTGGATTTGGTCTTCAAGAGAAATTTCTCCATACCAAAAAGAAAATTTTTCAGAAATGTATTTCCGCAGTTTAGAGGGGCCTTCGGCTCATCGTAAAAAAGCGCCTGCTCTTTCAGAATTGCCAGATGTTGATATAGCATTTTTAGCTTTGCATGGGAAATGGGGCGAAGATGGCCATGTGCAAGCTTTGCTAGAACATTGGAAAATACCTTATACAGGGTGTGGACTTTTAGCAAGTGCTTTAGCCATGGATAAAATCAAATCAAAACAAATTTATACAAGTGCTGGCATTTTAACGCCTGCCTATAAAGTCCTTTGGCGTGATTCATTTAATGGCGAAGCGCTTTCTTGTGTTGCAAATGAATTAAACTTTCCATTAGTGATAAAAGATCCTTTAGGTGGTTCTAGTATTGGTGTGGGCATTGCCAAAAATATGGATGAGGCTTTGGCTATTTGCGAAGACCTTTTCTGTAGTTCAGAATCTTTGCTTTTTGAACAGTTTATTTCAGGAAAAGAGGCTAGTTGCGGTTTTATGGAAGGCGAAGAACCTTTCCCGCCAACTGAAATGCAAATGACTACGCGAGAATACTTTGATTTTGAAGCAAAGTATAATGGTGAATGTCGAGAAGTAACGCCAGCTCCTTTTGAACAAGATTTAACGAGAAAAATTCAAAGTGTTGTAGAAAACGCACACAAAGCTTTAGGTTGCTCTGTTTATAGCAGAACAGATGTTCGTATAGATGATAAAGGAAATGTGTGGGCTATTGAAACAAACACATTGCCTGGTATGACACCGACTTCGCTTTTGCCACAACAAGCAGAATGTAATGGCGTTTCTTATACAATGTTAATTGATAAAATAATTGAAAAAAGTATAAAGGTTAAACGTTAATGCTTGATTTAATCGTTGATACTTCGCGAGCAGGAGCCCGAATGGGAATTTTTGGAGAAAATATCTCTGAAGAAATTGTTGATAATAATGCTCGTGGAGAATCGCTTTTAGTGGTATTGGATTCACTTTTAAAAAAAGCTTCTGTTTCTTTAGATGCGATTAAGCGCGTATTGGTTTTACGTGGGCCCGGTTCTTTTACTGGTTTACGCACGGGAATTGCTTTTTGTGAAGGCCTTTGTTTTACAGGTAAAAGAAAATTATATGGAGTATCTACATTAGCGGCTTTAACGCTTTATGGAAATGTAGAATCAACATTAGTTATTTTACGAGCAAGAACTGGTTATTGGTATTTTAGAAATTCTCCACAAGGAGAATCCTTTGCAGACGTTGAAGAATGTTTTTGGAATACGGAACGCGTGTTAGAAAGTTTGAAAAATACAACGGCTAAATTTGCTGTTGTGGATAGTGCTGTTTTAAAAGAAGAAGTATTTCAAGAAATTTTAAATGAAAAAGGAATTGAGATAGTTCAGGAATCAGAAGGTTCATTGTCTCTTTTCCGAGAAACCTTTAATTGGAGCGAACCTTCTCCGATTCAAGACGCCAATTATATACAACCATCTTATGCAGAACAATAATTCAGAAATTTTATTGCGTAAAATGGAACTCTCTGATATAGGAGATGTCTTGAATTTACAAGCCAATCTTGCCTTTTTAGATTGGAGTTTAGAACAATACAAAAAAGAATTGCAGGCAGATTCAACACTTTCTTTTGTTATCCAGAAACAAGAAAGAGTTATTGCTTTTGCCTTGTTCCATTTGTTAGCAGACGAATCAGAACTGTTAGCGATAGCTGTTGCAGAAGAATTTCAACAAACCGGTTTGGGAAAAATTTTATTTAATGCTGGTAAAAACGAATTGCAAAATAGAGGCGCTGAAAAATTATTTTTAGAAGTTAGAGAATCTAATGAAAAAGCAAAAAAGTTTTACCAGAATCTTGGGGCTGTTTTTATTGGTACAAGAACGAAATATTATAAAAATGGTGAATCAGCTATTTTATATAGGATAGATTTTTAAAAGAGGACTTCATGCGAATTTTAGATAATTTAGAACTTACAAGGAATCAAAAAAAACAAAAGAAAAAACAATTGCTCATAGCACTTGGAATCATAAGTATTTTTTTATTAGGCCTTTTTTATTGGCTTTTAAGTCGTAGTGGTTATTGGCTTATTCAAGACAATGCTTTTAATCATGTTTCTTGGGCCGTTGTTTTAGATGGACAAACAGCAGAACTTGAAAGAACTGATTATGTTTCAAAGTTAATGGAAAAGGGAAAAGTAGATTCGGTTCTTGTTTTAGGCCGTCGTGTTTATCGCGATAAAAATAATGCTGATTTTTATGCAGAAGACATGATGCGGACAGAAACTTTAGATAGTGGCGCTGTTTTTTTATGGCGACATAATGACCCTTCAACTTTAGAAGAAGCTATTTCTATAATCCCTTGGTTTAAAAAGAAAAATGCAGATACTGTTTTGCTTATAACATCAGCTCCGGCTTCTCGTAGGGTTGCTCTCATTTTTAATTATTTAGCTGAAGGTTCTCCGACTTTTATAACGACAGATATAAAACATTATACTTATAATCCAGCTAGTTGGCTTCGAGAACGAGAAATCCGCAAGTTATGGCTTAGAGAAATGATGGCAGCCATACAAGCTAAATGGGATTTGTTTTGGATTACGCCAGGAGAGGTTTTACAAAAAGAAGTACGAGAAGTTGTTTCTTTACGAGAAGAAAATAAAGAAGTTCTGAAAGCAGAAAAAGAAAAAAGAGTAGAAGAAAAACCGCTTGTTGTTGAACAATCATTAGATACATTAAAAACAGATTCTGTGAAAGTAGGGCAATGATGAAATCAGAAAAAGAAATAGGTTGTTGGACTACGCTTTCAGTAAAAGAAATCTTAGATTCTCCTTGGCTTAAAATTGCAAAGGAATCTTGTCGTTTACCGCATGGAAAAATAATTTCAGACTTTTATACGATTTGGCAACCAGATTGGGTTTTGATTTTGCCTAAAACACGAAGTGGAAAATGGGTTTTAACTAAGCAATATAGACATGGTACGAAGGCGATTTCTTTAGAATTTCCTGCAGGTATTGTAGATAAAGGAGAATCGCCATTAGAAGCGGCAAAAAGAGAATTAGAAGAAGAGGTTTCTTATTTAGGTAGTTCATTTAAGTTTTGGGGAGAATTCCCAATGAATCCTGATAGGCACCGTGGTAAGTTCTATGTTTTTGTTGTGAACGATGTAGAAAAAGGTGGCAATAAAACTCAAGACGAAACAGAAAATATTGTAGAAATAGAACTTTCAACGGAAGAATTAGAAGAAAAAATAGCAACAGGTGAAATGAACCACCCTTTACAAATAGCTGCGTATTTTAAGTATAAATTAAGCAAGTTTTAAGAGAAGGGCACTCTTGTCATAACTAGTTTGTTTATTGCTACCCACAAGTTTTTGTTTTTGGAAATAGTTGGTGTAGCAAATCTTGCAAAAGTCTAGTAACACTCTTAATGAAAAAAAAAGAAATAAAAAAAATCCTGAAAGTAAACTTTCAGGATTTTAAAATCGAAATGTAATCGATTAACCGCAATAGAAATAGGTTTTAACTAAATCGTTCATTGCAGTTTTGCTCTTAGTAACTTTTGCACGTAATGTTTTGTCATTAAATGCTTTAAGTTGAGCAATAATACCATCAATCATTGCAGGGGAGAATACGCCGAATTCTTCATAAACTTTGCGTTGTTTTTGCAAACATTCAGCAGAAGCAGCACAACTGTCTGGGAGTGTGTCTAACTTTTTCAAGATTTTGGAATTTTCTTTTTTGTGAATGTTTACATTAACATAAGTTTTTTCTGCAACAGCAAGACCGTCTTTCAAAGAGAACCCGTGGCGGCAAGCAACACAAAGGCCAGCCATCAAAAGATAAACGTTGGCAGAGGCGTCCGGAGAACGCATTTCAACAGTCTGCTTTTGATGCGTGTCATAAGCACTTTTCTGTTCGTTTGGATTAGCTTGTTTGCAAAGGTCTGTTTTACTTGCCCAACCAAGTGGTACACGTACAAGAACGCTACGGTTACGATCCCCCCAACAAACGTTGGTTGGAGCTTCTTGGTGAGGAACCAAGCGTAAATAAGAAGTTGGGTTCATATTACCAAAAGCCGTGATAGATGGAGCAAGTTTCATCATACCAGCGATAGCGCGTTTCGCCGTGTCAGAAATAACCCCATTTTTAAGCATCTGGTTGTTGCCGTTTTTCATAATGCGCATGTGAACATGCAAGCCAGAACCAGCTTTACCAACGGTAATTTTTGGAGCAAAAGAAACATCTAAGCCATATTCGTTAGCAAGATTTCTGATAATCCATTTTGCAACAGTAAGTTGGTTTGCAGCGCTTTCAGCGGCGCATGGAAGGAATTCAATTTCATTTTGTTCGTAGAGTTTACCATCTTGAGTAAAGTTACCTACTTCGCTATGACCATATTTAATAAGACCACCAGCTTGAGCAATATAAAGCATACATTGTTGACGGAATTCATTGAACTTTGCAAATGGAGCTGATTCGTGATAGCCCTTTTGGTCTACAGCTGGGAAAACTTTTGGGTCATCTGCAATAACATAGTATTCAAGTTCACCCATGGCTTCAAATTCCATTCCAGTTTCTTTCTTGAAAGCTTTGCAAGCTTTGTGAAGCGTGTATTCTGGAGATGATTCTAAAGGTTCGCCATCTTTATTGAAAAAAGAGCATAAGAGGCAAAGTGTTGGAAGCGTTGCAAATGGATCCATGAATGCAGAAGCATAGCGTGGAACAACATACAAGTCAGAAGAAGATGCTTCAATATAGCTGAACAATGAAGAACCATCAACGCGTTCGCCACAAGTTAAAATTTCATCTAAATAATCAGCATCATTTATAATGAAGTTCAATGTTTTTAAACGGCCATCACCACCAGCATACATAAAATTAACATGCTGGATATCGTTTTTTTTGATGTAAGACTTAATGTCTTCTTTGGTGAATTTTTCGCAAGGTTTTTTCAAAGCCTTAACGATTGGATTTGCTGACATTTCGATTGTAGCCATATATTCCTTCTTGGAAATTTGTTAAAAAGCTTATCGCTTGATTTTGTTCTACATATTTAGAAAAAATCAAGCTATTTTGAAAAATTAATTTATTTAAACTCAACTTTAGGAGCGGTTGCGGCATTTGCATCGGCTGCAAAAGGAACTTTTGGAGTGGCTCCGGCAAAACCAGCAATAAGATTATTTGGGAATTGACGAATATAAGTGTTAAAATCGCGAACGGTTTCATTGTAACGTTTGCGTTCTACGGCAATTCGATTTTCAGCGCCTTCTAGTTGTACGCGTAAATCTTGGAAAGATTGATTGCTTTTTAAGTTAGGGTAGTTTTCTGTTACCATCATAAGGCGTTGTAATGCAGATCCAAGAGTGGCTTGGCTTTCTTGGAATCGTTTCATAGCCGCTTCATCACCAAGTAAGTTTTCATCTACTTTTACAGTTCCGCCAAGGCGGCTTCTTGCATCAATGACTTCTGTTAAAGTTGATTTTTCAAAATCAGCTTCTGCTTGAACTGTAGCCACAAGATTAGGAATCAAATCATAGCGGCGTTGGTAAGTATTTTCAACTTGAGCCCAGGCTGTGCGAACGTTTTCTTCGCCTGCAATAATAGAATTGTAAGCCCCGATACTTTTGGCTACAATAATAACGCCTAAAAGTAAAACTACTGCAAGAGTAATAACGAGAATTTTTTTCATTTAGACCTCCATAGAATCCACAAATTGCAGAATCTTTTCGATTTCAAGAATATAGTTATTTGCTTGTTCTGAAATGATATTGTCTTTTTGACCAGGTGGTTGTAATTGTAAGAAAGGGTATTTTTTTCGCATACTATCTTTGCTTTCTGGGTATTCCATTGTCTCTAGGAAATGCACCCCATAAAGAATAGGCAAAATGGCACGTTCTGCTTCTAAAAAGAAATCAAGGCTTGTTCTTTTACGTAAGCGGTAAACAAAATTAGAACGCAAACGAATAATAAGTCCGCGTAATTCACGTTCGCATTGTAGGCGTAAAGCTTTTTTTTCTGGAATGAAATCTTTTAAAGGAGCTTCTCCTAGAATTGGAAAATTCTTTTTAGAGATGTGTAAAAATTCTAAAGGAAAAGTGTCTTTAGCAGAATCAAAAAACTGAGAAGTAAAAAAGTAACTGAACTGAAGCTTAAACTTTTCAGCTTGACGGAGTAAATCTTGTAAAGGAATTAGTTTGTTAGGCGTATTTTCTTTTAAAAGAAAACTAATTTGCCAAGGTTCTTTAAAAGGGTTAAATCCCTCCATCAGACAATCGCCATGCAAAAAAGCGGAAATAAGATTTTCGCCAAAAGTTTCTTGTAGCCATTCTGGCCACATAGAATCTTGAAGTTCTTTAATGCTAAGAATTTTTGCCATAATACCCTCTACCAGGAGCCTCTAGAGCCACCGCCACCAAATCGGCCTCCACCAAAGCCTCCACCAAATCCACCTCCTCTTGAAGAAGAACTGCTTCCGCGAAGTGAGGCGATTAAAAGATAAAGTAAAATAGTTCTACCCGTTGGTGTTGCAATTAAGAAAATCCCTAGAATGAGAAAAAAGAAAAAACCTAAAGGTGATAATTTTTTTTGTTCGGGCCGGATTTTTTGATTTGAAATTTTTGAAAAATCAAGAGTTACATTTTTAGCTTTGGCAGATTCTTCTGCAAGTGCAAGAGCTAAACGCAACACCCCTTCGCTGTATTTTCCTTGCCTAAAGGCAGGCACAAGAGTTTTTTGTTGTAATCTTTCTACAAGTGCATCTGGTAAAAATATTTCTGCGCCATAGCCTGTTTCAACACTGCGTCGTTTTTCATCAAGCGTCACAAAAATTAAAAGACCTTCATCATTTTTATTGCCAATTTTCCATTTTTGAGCAATTTGTAATGCAAAATCTCTTGGCTCTTCGCCATCAATATTTTGAAACAGAGCGGCAGCTAAACCGACACCTGTTTTTCTATAAAGTTCTTCTGCGATTTCGTTGAAAACTTTTGTTTCTGCTTGTGAAAGCATTCTGTTTTCATCGTAAACGTAAGAATTTACTGGGCGTAACGGGACTTCTTTAGTAAAGCCTAAAGAAAATACGGCAAGTAATATGAAAAAAAATAAACGCATTTTTAATTTCAAAAAATGAAAAATTAATCGCGAATGTTGTTTTTCAATGTTTCAATTTCACGAGCAAATGTTGGGTCTGTTTCAATGTATTGTTTTACACTTTTATTGGCATGAATTACTGTTGCATGGTCTCTGCCACCAAAATGTTGACCAATACCTTGGAGACTAAGTGTTGAAAGTTCTTTAGTCAAATACATGGCTACTTGTCTTGCTTTAGAAACTTCTTGAGTCCCGCGACCTTTTTCAATGAGCTTGTCTGCTGGGATATCAAAGTGTTGTGAAACGGCTTGGATAATAGCATTGACATTTACACGGCGACGGATGGTTGGAAGAATTTCATTTACAACACGCCTTGCAAGAGTCATATCTATATCGTGGTGCATCACGCTAGCTTGTGCGGTAAGCTTTGTAATTGCGTTTTCAAGAAAACGCACATTGCCACTGATATTTTCAGCAAGATAAAGTATAACTTCGTTATCAATATCTAAATGTTGTGCTTTAGCTTTTTGACGTAAAATGGCTTCTCTTGTTTCAACATCAGGTGGCTGGATATCAACAGTAAGTCCCCAAGAAAAACGACTGACAAGGCGTTCTGCAAGGCTTTTTACTTCAACTGCTGGCACATCAGAAGTTAAAACGATTTGTTTGCCTGCTTGGTGTAGAGCATTAAAGATATGGAAAAATTCATTCTGTGTTTCTTCTTTACCGCTCCAGTTTTGGATGTCATCAATCAAAAGGACATCGACCTTGTTGCGATAATAAGAAGAAAATTCAGAAACTCTTTGCTCGCGAAGGCTTTTTATAAATTGCTCCATAAAATCGTGAGCGGTAAGGTAACAAACTTTTTTGTCTGGTTCGCTTTCTAAGACATAGTTACCTATAGCTTGTAACAAGTGAGTTTTACCAAGGCCTGGAGCGCCGTAAATAAAGAGCGGATTGTATTTGTTATTGCTTGGGTTTTCAGCAACAGCGAACGCCGCATTAAAAGCTAAGAGGGCTTTGTCACCAGCAACGAAATTATTAAAAGTATGGTTTCTAGAAAGAGGAATACTTGTCGTTTCTAAAGTAGAATTCAAAGAATAATTTTGCGAAACAGTGTAAGCAGGAGTAGCATTGGAAGCCTGGAATTCAAAGTTGATGCGGTTTTGAGTATTGTTACTACTTTGCCAACTATGTTCTAAAAGACTTCTGTAAGGAAGCAGTTCTTTTGGGTCAATGCCTTCGGGTAGTTGAATGACAGCACCATTTTCAGAAAGAGAAATTAAAGTAGCGTTAGCAAAAAAACGATCAAACATATTTTCGGAAATAATGTTCCGAAGAGCATTCAGAGTGCGTTCCCATTGTAATTTATACATTTAAAAGACCTTCCTTGACTAGAAGTTCTAGTCTAACTTTTTCTTCACAGAGAACTCTTAATTTAGTTTTTTTTGAAGGGAATAAAAAGATTCTAAAAAAAATATTTGCTTTTCTAACTCATTGATAATCAAAAGGTTAGAGAAAATGTGAAAATTTTGCTATTTGAGAGAATTTTAAAAAAAAGAGCGTTTTAAAGTTTTGTTTTAATAGAAATTTTCAAATTTTATCAATTAATAGAATTCAAAATAAATTCATCAAGTTTCACTATGGCGAAAAGGTTTTTATGCTATGGGTAAATTAACTTGCCCACAATTCGACTTTTTGGAATGTAACCTAATTCCCTAGAATCAGCACAATATTTACCTTGTAAGCATAAAACGTAGTACATATTTTCAGGAACAATGAAATATTCTATAAGCGTAGAATCCTTTGCGTTAAAAATCTGGCGTTTGAATTCAATGGGGTCTGTACTGTGAATTTGCATTTGAATTTGGTTAGCAATCAAATGTAATTCTTGCCATGGTAAACCTTGAACTTCTCTAGTACTGACTGGACGTGCTCCAATTTTTGTATTGCCAGCAAGTGCAAGTGGTAAAGAGTCTTTTCCAGAATAAGGTAAGGCTTTTACAAAAAAAGGAATTTTTTCTTGGCGCAAAAGATTTAAGGTATAATCAGTTTCAATATCGTTTAATTTGTTAAAGAAAAGAGTGTCTCCTTTTTGTGGGAGAGTGATTATTCTATCATCAATAATGATAGTTTCTTCTTTGAAACGATGTTTTGCAATAGAAGATTGTATAAAACCAGCAGAAGAGAGTTTTAGAGAATCCCCAGGGAGAGCAATTAATTTTCTAACGATTTCTTTTCCATTCGGTAATTCAACAAGGACAAAATCATTCGGTTTTAAATTTTCTTTGCAAGATTTCCATTTACAAAAAAACAACCATTCACCTTTTTCTGCATTAGAAAAAAGACTGGAATCTTTTAAAAAAATGGATTCAAAGACATAACTTCTGACAACGTAAGTTATGGGAAAAATTGTCAAAAGAATTAGAACAGAAACAACAAGTCTCCAGGGCGAAGAACGACGAAGGAGTTTTTTTATTTTCCGTTCTGTTTTTTTCATATTTAATCGTTTCCGTTAGAAGAATCCGAAAGCGAAAGAACAGCAAGAAATGCTTTTTGAGGAACTTCAACAGAACCAATGTTTTTCATGCGCTTTTTACCTTCTTTTTGTTTTTCAAGAAGTTTGCGCTTACGTGTAATATCGCCACCATAACATTTAGCAAGCACATCTTTACGTACTGCTTTTACAGTGCTGCGACTTATGATTTTTCCACCAATAGCACCTTGTATAGCAACATCAAACTGTTGTCTTGGAATCAAATCTTTAAGTTTTACACAAATAGAATTAGCGTATTGGACAGATTTTTCGCGGTGAATAATTACCGAGAAAGCATCAACAGGATCGCCATTCAAAAGAATATCCAGTTTTACAAGATTATTTTTTCTGTATCCAGATGGCTCGTAATCTAGGCCTGCATAACCACGACTTAAAGATTTTAAACGATCATAAAAATCAAACATAATTTCTGCAAGTGGCAATTCGTATTTTAAAATGACTTTTTGTTCGTCTAAATATTCCATCGTTAAAAATTCGCCACGTTTTTCTTCACAGAGATTCATCATGGCACCCACATATTCTTTAGGTGTAAATATCTGGGCTTTAACGTAAGGTTCTTCAATATAATCGTAACGACTTGCGTCAGGAAGTTTAGAAGGACTTTCAATTTTTGTACAAGAACCATCTGTTCCATAAACATGGTATTCTACGTTTGGAACAGTTGTAATAATATCGACATTGAATTCTCTGTCTAAACGTTCTTGCACAATTTCCATATGTAAAAGGCCTAAGAAACCAGCGCGGAACCCAAAGCCTAAAGCATCAGAAGTTTCTGGTTCCCAAGAAATTGCCGAATCATTGAGTTTTAATTTTTCAAGAGCTTCGCGCAAGTTTTTGTAATCTTCTGGGTTAATAGGGTAAATGCCAGAATAAATCATTGGCAAAATATCTTTATACCCAGGGAGAGGCTCTTGAACCGGGTTTTGAGAATCAGTTAAAGTGTCTCCGATTTTTACGTCGCTGATAGTTTTGACATTAGCAAGAACATAACCAACCATACCAGCAGAAAGTTCAGGTTTGGCATCGCGTTGCATTGAAAACGTACCGACTTCTGTAACCATATATTCGGCATTTGTTTTCATCATACGGATTTTCATACCGGCTTTAAGTGTGCCTTGAACAATGCGGATATAATTGATGACGCCCCTATAACTATCGTAAACGGAATCAAAAATAAGTGCTTGCAACGGAGCGTCGTTATTGCCTTCTGGAGGTGGAATTTCATCGACAATTTTATCAAGAACCTGCTCTACATTTATGCCGGATTTTGCCGAAATTCTTGGAATTTTATCTGGGTCATAACCTAACAAATCGCCAACATGTTTTGCAATTCTATCAGGTTCAGCGCCTGGTAAATCTATTTTATTTAAAACTGGAATGATTTCTAAGTTGTTTTCAATAGCTAAATAAAGGTTTGAAAGGGTCTGGGCTTCAATACCTTGGCTTGCGTCAACAACAAGAATGGCGCCTTCGCAAGCGGCTAACGAACGGCTGACTTCATAAGTAAAGTCCACATGCCCCGGCGTATCAATCATATTTAAAATGTATTCTCCGTCTGGTCTTGTATAAACCATACGAATAGCATGGGCTTTAATGGTAATACCGCGTTCTCTTTCCAGGTCCATGTCGTCTAGCAATTGGTTTGTCATTTCATTAGAAGCGACGGTCTTGGTAAGTTCAATCATCCTGTCGGCCAATGTAGATTTTCCATGGTCGATGTGGGCGATAATGCTAAAATTGCGGATGTGTGATTGTTTTGTCTTCATTGTCGTCCGTTTTCTTAAATTTGCGCAAAATATAGCTAAATGCGTATGCTTTTAGGAATAATTTGACTAGGACGAATGAGAAAATACTATATTTTAGCAGCGTTTTTCTTTGTGGAATAGAAATGACTTTTCGCAGTTTATTTTTTAGTCTTTTTCTTTTGATATTTTTTTCTGCTTCATTTGCAGCAGATGCTAAAGTTTTTAATAGAGATTATTCGAAAACCAAATCTATAAAAGCAATAATATCAGTACATGAAGGAAAAATTGTAATTGATTTGGATTTTAAAAAAGCTCCAAATACGGTGGCTAATTTTGTAGACCTTGCAAACAAGGGCTTCTATAATGGTTTGGTTTTTCATAGGGTGATTCCAGGCTTTATGACTCAAGGTGGCGACCCAAATGGCAATGGCACGGGTGGTCCTGGGTATGTGATTGAAGATGAAATCAATAGTTTGAAACACGAAGCTGGTGTGATTTCTATGGCTAATCGTGGTAAAGGTACAGGTGGTTCGCAATTTTTCATTACGCATGTTCCACAACCTCATTTAGATGGTAAACACACTGTATTTGGAAAAGTATCAGAAGGACATGATGTGGTTTGTCGTATTGATGCTTTTGACCCAATTTTAAAAATTGAAATTATTGAAAATTAGGAGTAAATATGGCTGAAAAAAAGAAACCAAATTCCAAGAAAGCAGTTTCTGCTAAAAAAGCAGCACCAGTAGCAAAAAAAGCTCCGGCAAAGGTAGTTGCAAAGCAAGCCCCTAAAAATGCATCTCCAAAGGCACCTGCTAAAGCCCAGAAAGCACAACCTAAAAAAGTAGCGAAGCCAGTATCTCCTAAAAAGCCAGCAAAAAAAGTAGAAGCTCCTAAAAAAGCTTCACAAGCCAAAAGCGCTCCAAGCAAAAAGGTTGTAAAAAAAGCTCCGGCAAAGGTAGTTGCAAAGCAAGCCCCTAAAAAGGCATCTCCAAAGGCACCTGCTAAAGCCCAGAAAGCACAACCTAAAAAAGTAGCGAAGCCAGTATCTCCTAAAAAGCCAGCAAAAAAAGTAGAAGCTCCTAAAAAAGCTTCACAAGCCAAAAGCGCTCCAAGCAAAAAGGTTGTAAAAAAAGCTCCGGCAAAAGTAGTTGCAAAGCAAACTCCAAAAAAATCAACTACTAAGGTTACTCCTAAAGTTGTTAAAGTAACTCCTGCTAAACCTGCTCCTGTTAAAAAGGCTACCCCTGTTAAGAAAACGCCGGCAAAGGTAGTTGCCAAACAAACCCCTAAAAAATCAGAATCTGAAAAACAAAATAAAACGCCAAAAACTCCTGTTAAAATGGGGGCAGAAAAAGAAGTAAAAACTAAAGATGTTCTTAAAAAGTCAGAGCCAGAAAAGAAAAATGATAAAAAAGCTACTGTAAAGAACAAATCTAAAAAGCAAGAAGTAGAAAAAAATGAAACTGTTGTAGACACTTTAGATGTAGTCCAAGACGCCAAACCAAAGGCTGAATCTAAAAAAGGAAAGTCTAAAGCAGAACCTGTTGTAGAAGAACAGAAAGAAGAACTTTATCCGATTCTTCTTCGAGGGGGAGTAAAACTTGCTAAGTCTGTATTTTTTGAAGAAAGTTCTGAAGCCGAAGAAAAATCAAAGAATACCAAAAAAGTTGGTCGTGATTTAAAAAATGTAGAAAAGCCGACAAGTGCTTTACGTCATAAAGCCTCTCTAGCGGAAGAAACGCCAGAAGAATTGCATGAACGCGTTTTACGTGAACTTGAAGAAGAAAATCGTGCTTTCTACCAAGAAATTGCAAATCAGATTTGTACTCGTTGCTGTATTAATATTGTTTCTCCAGAATTCAGAGTGGATAAAGATATGGGGTATTGTGAAGAATGTGCTTCTATCTTAAAACTTGGTATGTCTAAAGAAGCAAGACAAACGGAATACAATATTAATTTTGCTAAAGGTGATGATGATCAAGATGAAGATTTTGGTGATGGCCCTGATGCAGATGATTTACAAGATTCGGATGAAGATTTTGACGATGTCTAAAATCTTCGTGTAAAAAAACTCGGCAATTTATTGCCGAGTTTTTTTTATAAAAATCCCCGCCAACGGCGGGGATTTTTCAAAGTTTTAAAAAGGATTAAATTGTTTCTACAGAAGCAACGTCTAAAGAATAATCTACGCCAGCAACATCAAAGCCATTAGTTGCTAAGAAATCGTGGCGGTAACCTTCTAAATCAGCTAATTCTGCGAAATTTTCTTGAGTGATTTTTGCCATTCTTTCATCAACAACGGTTTGGACTTTCGGGTCCATTTCCCAGTCATCAATTCGAATGAGATGATTTTCATCTGTAGGTACAGCTTCACCAGTGTAAAGGCGTTCTGCAAAAAGGCGTTCCATTTGTTCAATACAACCTTCATGAGAACCTTGTTCTTTCATAACTTTAAAGAGAACAGAAAGGTAAAGCGGAATAATAGGGATAACTGCACTAGAACGAGTAACAAGACCCTTGTTTACAGAAACATAAGCTTCACCATTCAATGAACTTTTCAATTCTGCATCAAGGTCACGAGCCGTTTGTTCAAGATGTTTTTTAGCCCCACCAATAGTCCCATCGCGATAAATAGCATGAGAAAGAGATGGACCAATATAAGAATAGGCAACAGTTTTACAACCATCTGCAAGAACTCCGGCTTCAAGCAAACGGCGAACCCAAAGAGCCCAGTCCTCACCGCCCATTACCTTGACTGTATTGGCAGCTTCTTCTTCTGTAGCAGGTTCTGCGCTGATTGTACTTAAAGTACCAGTCATCACATCAATAGTGTCACCAGTAAATGTCTGTCCAAGTGGTTTTAAAACGCTGCGGTACATAGTGCCATTATCCGGGTCAACGCGAACAGCACTAGCTACGCTATAAACAATGAGATCGATTTTAGCGCCAAGCTCTTTTACTGCGTTAATTACATTTTCACGCATTTCATGAGAAAAGGCATCTCCATTAAATGTAACGCTCTTTAAGCCAGCTTCTTTAGCTTCTTTGTCAAAAGCCATATTGTTGTAAAAACCTGGAGTACCCGGTTTTTGACGTGGTGTATCAGTTCCTTCTTTTTCAAATGATACGCCAATAGTAGTTGCACCAAATTCAAAAGCGGCGGCTATACGGCTAGCAAGACCATAACCTGTAGAACAGCCCAAAACTAAAACAGTTTTTGGGGCATCTGCAAGAGTTTTGCGTTCAGCCTTTTTTTGTTGAACATAAGCAATTTGGTTTTTCACATCAGCCGCACAACCTATTGGGTGTGCATTGATACACATATTGCTGCGAATCATTGGTTGGATAATCATGATGCCTCCTTCTTAATCTTTAAATTTTTTCATTACTATAGCGCCATTGTGACCACCAAAACCTAAAGACATAGAAACAAAACTATTCATAGGGGCTTCAAGTGGTTCTGGCAAGTAGTTCAAATCGCAACCTTGTTCAATATCTGGATTTTCAAGGTTAAGAGTTGGTGGGTAAAAACCTTCAAGCATACCTTTGATGCTGATAATAGCTTCTACAGCACCAGCTGCACCAATGCAATGTCCAGTCATACTTTTGGTTGAAGAAATTTTTAAAGTTTTTGCGTATTCTCCAAAAGCAATTTTTAACATTCGTGTTTCTGCAGCGTCATTTAACTTAGTTGACGTTCCGTGCGCATTATAGTAATCAATTTCTTCTGGGCTCATTTTGGCATCTTCAAGGGCTCTTTGGATTGCAGTTGCTCCACCAAGTCCATCTGGGTGTGGGCTTGTAATATGGTAAGCATCGCTTGAAGCTCCATAACCAGCAAATTCAGCATAGATTTTGGCACCACGAGCTTTTGCGTGTTCTAATTCTTCCAATACAAGAATCCCAGCGCCTTCGCCCATAATAAAACCTTCTCGGTCTTTATCAAAAGGACGACAAGCGGCTTTAGGGTTTTCATTAAAAGAGTGGGCAAGAGCGTGCATTCCATGGAAACTACTAATGCTAAAACCTGTAATAGAAGATTCAGCACCGCCCGCAAGGCAAACATCCATTCTTCCTGCGCGGATAAGGTCTAACGCAGCACCAAGAGCATCAGTCCCAGAAGCGCATGCAGTTGCTAAAGTCCAAGATGGGCCTGTAATCCCTAATTTCATGCTGACATTTGCAGCCCCTTCATTGGCGATAAACATAGGTACAGCAAGCGGCGGAACGCGGTGTGGTCCATTATTGAAATACTTGTCATAAGCGTGTTCAATAACATCAAAGCCACTCAAGCCATTTCCGACCATAATGCCAGTGCGCTCTGCTTCAAGAGTTTCTTTAGAAAGTCCTGCATCCCGAATCGCTTCATAAGAAGCTGAAAGTAAAAACTGAGTGAAACGAGCCATGCGGCGTGCTTCTCTACTTTCAATACCATGTTCTTCGGGCAAAAAATTTTTGACTTCTGCAGCAATCTGAACAGGGTAATTAGAAGCATCAAAAAGAGAAATTTTGTCAATGCCAGATTCTTTATTACGAATGGCTGCCCAAGATTCTTGAACCGTATTGCCAAGAGGAGTTACAGCCCCCATACCAGTTACGACAATTCTGCGTTTATTCATCAGGATTCCTTTTCGTCTTTATTTTTCTCATTTTCACTTGTATTGTCAGTCTCTCGGATAGTAGCTCTTCGGATTTTACCGCTAATAGTTTTAGGTAATTCAGAAACGAATTCAATAATACGAGGACTTTTATAAGAAGCAGCAACTTGTTTCGTGTATTTCTGAATATCAGCTGCCAATTCTTTTGTTGCTTCAAAACCTTTAGACAAAACAATCGTTGCTTTGACAACCTGGTTTCTCATACGGTCATTAACACCAGTAACAGCACATTCTAAAACGGCAGGGTGTTGTTGGAGCGTACTTTCCACTTCAAAAGGACTTACTCTATAACCAGAAGTTTTAATTAAATCGTCGGTTCTGCCAACAAACCAAAAATAGCCATCTTCATCTTTCCAGGCAGTATCACCTGTGTGGTAAAGATCAGTTGAAAAAACGCTTTCAGTCATTTTTTGGTCACGGTAATAACCTGCAAAAAGTCCAAAAGGACGGCTTTCGTTTAAGTGGATAACAATTTCACCGACTTCGTTTGCTTTACAAGGGTTTCCATTGGCATCAATTATATCAATATTGTAGCCAGGAGCTGGTTTTCCCATTGAACCTGGCCTTGGAGCCATCCAAGGGAAGTTCCCAATGGCAAGAGTACATTCTGTCTGCCCATAACCTTCGCGCATCGAAAGGCCTGTTTTGGCCAGGAACTTGTTGAAAATATCTGCATTTAAAGCTTCGCCTGCAGTAGTGCAATATTTTAAAGCAGAAAGGTCATAAAGCGAAAAATCTTGTTGCAGCAAATAGCGATAAACAGTAGGTGGGGCACAGAATGAAGTGATTTTATATTTTGACATCACTTCAAGCATTTTACCTGGAACAAAACCGAGCATATCGTAGGTAAATACGGCACTACCAGCAATCCATTGGCCATAAATTTTTCCCCACATTGCTTTTGCCCAACCCGTTTCTGCAATGGTCAAGTGCCTTCCGTTTTCCTGTACATTTTGCCAATATTTAGCGGTAACGATATGTCCTAAAGGGTAAGTGTAATTATGCTGTACCATTTTTGGGTAACTAGAAGTCCCAGATGTAAAATAGAGAAGCATAATATCATTATTACAGGTTTTATAAATACCTTCAGGGCGTTCAAATTCGTCATCAGCATCGGGGAAAGCGTTGTAAAAAGTTTTCCAACCTTTACGTTGTTTACCAATGGTCACTAAATGCTTTACAGAAGGAGAAGTAGGCATAGCGGCTTCTATTTGTTCTTGAAGCCCGGGATCGTCATAAGTGACAATAGCCTTGATACTTGCAGCATTGGTGCGGTATTCAATATCTTTTGTTAAAAGCATGTTGGTAGCAGGAACAGCAATCGCACCAATTCTATGTAAAGCTAAAAGGAAAAACCAAAATTCATAACGGCGTCTTAAAATAAGCATAACGGCATCGCCTTTTTTGATGCCTAACATACGAAGATAATTTGCCGTTTTATTTGAAGCTATTTTTAAGTCTTGGAATGTGAAAATTTTTTCTTCTTCGTCGTCTATCCAAACAAGAGCTTCTTTTTGTGGTTCAAGTTCTGCATAGCGGTCAACAACATCGTAAGCAAAATTAAAATCATCAGGAATGTGGATTGCAAACTTTTGCTTTAATTCTTCATAAGAATTATAGATTGTCTGATCGATGAATTCATCTAGTAACATGTTTGCACCTTATTTATTCGTTAGTGCACCTAATATAGAATTTTGCAGACTTTCTTTAAAAGATTTAGAACGAAAAAATCCGATAGCTTTAAAAAATGAAAGAAAATGAATTTTCGTTCAAAAAGATTGATTTTTCTAGTGTTTTATAGGTCAAAATGTTTTTTTTTGAATAAAATAATGTAAGAATTTTCAGAAGAAATTTTATTTGCTGAATCAGCAATTCTTTAGTATTGGATAAAAAATAAAAAGCTTCTCAAGTGAGAAGCTTTTTACGGGATGGACGAGGCTTGAACTCGCAACCTCCGGCGTGACAGGCCGGTGCTCTAACCAAATTGAGCTACCACCCCAACTATTTTTATGGGCGATAACGGATTCGAACCGCTGACATTCTGCTTGTAAGGCAGACGCTCTGAACCAGCTGAGCTAATCGCCCTTTTTTTTGTTTTTGCTATACCAAAGAATCCCAACAGGAATTACAACGACATAAGCAAGAACCAAAATAATGGGTGCAACCGTCAGTGAAACAGGGTTTTCCGCAGGGCCTTGAGCCAAACAGAAGAATCCGATTACAAGCATCAAGATTCCAACAACAATTAAAAAGATATTCTTTTTTGTCATCTCAAGAATCCTTCTGATGTTATCACCAAGATTACGGAGCCAAATATACGAACTCTATTGCACCTTGTCAAGGGATTTCCTTAAAAAAAATAAAAAAACTATTTTGCTTTTGCCAATTTTTCTTCTTGACCCGGGTATTTAATTCTTGTATGGTAAGCACCTTCCAAACTATCTAGGAATATATCTTCTAAAAGGAATACTTCTCTTACTGATAAATTACTTTCAGAAAATTCGCCTTCTGTCAAACGAGTGCTTATAATATGGTGAATCATAGTTTTAATTTTTTCTGGAGTAGCGTTTCCTGAGTCGTGCATAGAACGAGTAGCTGCTTCAATCGCATCAGCTAGCATAAGAATGACTGTTTCTTTGCTTTGAGGTTTTGGTCCTTTATAACGGAAATCATCAGGGTTAATTTCTTTGTCAGGGTTGAGTCTTTTTGCTTCTCGATAGAAGTATTCTACAAGTGTTGTCCCATGGTGTTCTGAAATAGCTGATGCCACTAAATCAGGAATTTTATGTTCTTTAGCTAAAAGTTGTCCTTGTGTGACGTGGTTAAGAATAATTTTTGCTGATTGGTATGGATCAAGATTATTGTGTGGGGTTATACCTTTCTTTTGGTTCTCTGTGAAAAATTCAGGGCGCATTGTTTTTCCCAAATCATGATAAAGAGCCATTACCCGAACCAGCAAAGCATTTGCACCTAAAGCATTAGCCACTTTTTCTGCTAGGTTGGCTACTTGAATACTGTGGTGGAATGTTCCGGCAGCAAGTTCAGAAATACGTCTGAGTGTTGGACGGTTAAAGTCACTCATTTCCATAAGTGTAAGAACAGTTGTAATTCCAAAAATTTTTTCAATCAGGTGAATGAAAAAAGATGAAGCTAGCGCTGCAGTAATTGCTAACATGATGGAACCCACAAGTAATGTCTGGTAGAATATTTGCCATTCCATGCGGTTTCTAAGTAAAAGTAAAAATGTAAGCACTAAAGCGAACATAGCTATACTAGAAAGAATTCCCCAAATAAAATTCATGCGATAACGAATCATAGAAAGGAAATGGATTGAAGCATAAGCAACGCAGAAAGCAGCAATGGTTATAGCCAAATCATAACCGGCAAGCATGCCTAAGAAAATAGCTGAAAATGCAGAAAAAAGAGAACCTAATTTTCTGTCGTAAAGAACCGTGATAATAATTGGTGAAAAGCAGAACGGGTAAGCCCAAATAAGGTTGATGTTGTCTGGGATAGCGATAGCTGCATTTTGCACATATTCAACCATTTGGTGAGCTAATGCGCAAACAATAACTTGTAATGCGGCAAGCGTTGTAAAAGACCAAATGTAACGCTTTTTCTGTAGAATATTTTTGGCAAGAGGCGTGAAAAGAAACACGAACAAAAGAGCTACTAAGAGACAAAGGATAGCAATTTGGCCAAACTTTGCAGTTACAAGTTGTTTTGTATTTTCTTGTTGTAAAGCATTGTGTAAAGCATTTAATTTTTCAAGAACGTCTTTTGTAATAGGGCTTCCTTGTGAAACCACTTCCATACCTTTTGCAACGATTCCCTTGTTTGGTAAAATAGCTTGTCTAGCCTCTTCTTTTCGACGTTCAGTTTCTTTTTCCATATAAAAGATATTTGGAACGGTAAATACATAAAGTGCTTCATAAAATGCACTTAAAATACTTTGGTTGTCAGATGCATTAGGGAATGTTCTCTGGAGTTCTGCAAATGTTTCATCAATTCTACGTTCACGAGGTTCTAATTCTGTAACATCTACAGAAATTTCTTGTCCATCGCGAACAAGAGAAGCAGAATTTTGAAAATACCTTAAACTCTTTATATCTCGGACGTTATAAGAATCTTGGTAAAGTTGTAAACCATTTTTGGTGCTTACAATTAAAGTGTTGGAAATGCCACGTTGTAACATTCTCTGGAATGCCTGGTATAAAGAATCTCTTGCTTTAGCGTTTGTCTGGAATGTTTTAATAGCTGTCGGAGAAAAACGAATTTTTAAAGACTCATAAATTTTTGACGCTTGTTGGATTTTAGCTTCTAAAGAAGAATCTCCAGCAGATGATGCATTTATGTTTCTCTGGAGAGAATCATAAGTGGCTAATTTTAAAAGGCTTTGTTTTAAATCGTCTAATGCACGCTTTGTTTCATCGGCATTGTATTCAAAAACGGCCTGAACGCGTTCTGCGGCTTTTTCTTTTTCTTGTTCAAATTCTTGTTGCGGTTTTGGAACTTCAAATGTTAAAGGAGCAATAATAGTTCTAGAACTTAATTGTCCTAAATGAGGAATTTCTGCTTTTTGTGCTAGTTCTTGTGACGGAAATAAAAGAATAGCCAAGGCTGTGACTAAAACCCAGCCAATGATTATATGCATAAGTTTCTTTTTGCTTTTCATATTCGTTCTCCCTTATCGGAATAAGCGGCAATAATCTCTTTAACTAAACGATGCCTTAAAACATCTTCTGCTTGAAAATCAATTTGGGAAATACCTTTAATACCTTTTAAAAGTTGCATAGCGTGTAAAAATCCAGAAGGTTCTTTTTTAGCTAAATCAATTTGAGTGGCATCACCTGTAATAATAGCTTTACTTGCAGGCCCAAGACGAGTTAAAAACATTTTCATCTGAGCAATAGTAGTGTTTTGCGCCTCATCTAAAATAATAAAAGCTCGTTTAAGAGTTCTACCGCGCATATAAGCTAAAGGGGCAACTTCAATAGCTCCGCATTCTTGGTAATGACTTAATTTGTTTGGTGGCAAAAGTTCAGCAAGACTATCGTGAATGGGGCGCAAATAAGGTGCAATTTTTTCTTTTAAATCGCCGGGTAAAAAGCCTAAAGATTCTCCGGCTTCTACAGCCGGACGAACAAGACAAATTCGTTCAGCTTCTTTACGTTCAAGAGCACTAACAGCTAAAGCGACGGCTAAGAATGTTTTTCCGGTCCCTGCAGGGCCGTTAGCAAATAGAATATCGTTTTTAGTAGATTCTGAAACGAGTTTTGCTTGGGCTTGTGTTCTTGGGAGAACAGGAATACCAAAGCGATTTCTTAAAATGATTTCTCCGCTGAATTTAGTAGGCTCAGAATGCTTGTCATTTGGAAATTCTAGCATTTTAGAAAGCCATTCTGCGGTTATAGGAGTTTTGTGTTTAGCTGCAATTTTTAGTTGGTCTAAAATAGCGACCACGCCATCTAGATCGGCATTTTTTTCTGGTAGAATAAAAAGTAAATCAGGTTCTCTGCTTTGTATATGAACACAAAAACGGCTCTCCAATAGCTGGAAAACCGTTTCGTTTTCGCCCGAAATCAACCGTTTCAGCTCATCAGAAGCTGAATATCGGATAGGAGCGCCCATAAATTTATTTCGCAGCTTCTTCAGCAGGTGCGTCTTCTGCCGGAGCTTCTTCAGCTACAGGAGAAGTAGGCATTCCAAGTTTGTTCTTGGATTCAAAGATTTCACGACGCATTTTGTGATTTTCTTCTGTAAGCTTCATAGCTTCTTCTTCAGCTTTTTTCAACTTATTTTCGTCAATAACTTCTTTTGGGGCTTCTTGAACAGCACCATCAGAAGCACCACCTTCGGAAGTACTTCCACCAGAGGAACCAGCACAAGCAGTTAACATAACGATGCCAAAAGCGGCAAGCCAAAGTTTCCAATTCTTCAAAAGAGACATTTTTAAGCTCCATTTATTCAGTGATGTTCCAAATATACATTGTAAACATCAAAAAAGTAAAAAAAATTATTTTTACTTTGATGGAAAAAGAAAAATTGCTACAGAAAAAATACTCAGCTGTCTTTATCAGCTCAAATGGACTTGAAAATAAGGCAGAATATGCCCGTAGGCGAAAAAAATTGCTTTCTCAGTTAAAAAGTCCGCTTATTCTTGCTGGAATAGCAAGAGAACCAGGCTCTGAAGAAGAATATACTTCAACCTGGAACCGTTTGGTCCAGACACCAGAGTTTCTTTATTTAACAGGCATAAACCAGGCGGGGTGTTTTCTTATTTTGGACCCGACAAAAGAAGAATCAAAGCAAGAAACCTTGTTTTTACCAGAAAAGGACACATTTAAAGAATTTTGGACAGGCCTTAAATTAGGAGTTGAGGCAAATGGAAATGCTGAAGAAGCATCTGTTCTTACAGGTTTTGATTCCATAAAATTTTCATGTGACTTGGAAAACCATGTAAAAGAATTATTACAAAGTAAGGAAATTCAATCTTTAAACACAATTTTTTCGTCAGAAAATAAAGAAAATCATTACAGAAAATTCTTTAAAAAACTTTCTAAATGGGCTAAATCTTATCAGAAAAATGTGGAAAATGTGGCAGAAATACACATTTTGGAGCGATTGGTCCTTTCTGATTTTCAGATCGCTGAATTGAAAAAAGCTGTTGGTTACACAGGAGATGCTTTTAAAGCTGCATTGAAAAAATGGAACACGTTTAGAACGGAAAGGGATTTGGCTTTGCGTTTAGATTATGAAATGTTAAAGCGTAATTACTCTGATTTAGCTTTTCCGACAATAGCCGCCAGTGGTGAAAACGCTTGTTGCTTGCATTATGTGAAAAATGACGAGCCGCTTGTTGAAGGAAATATGGTTTTACTTGACTTTGGTGCGCGTTCAGGCTCTGTTTGCGCCGATATTTCAAGAACGGTTCCTGTTTCTAAAAAATATTCACCTTTGCAAAAATTGCTCTATAACATTGTTTTAGAAACTCAAAAATTTCATGAAGCGCAAGTGGCTCCGGGGAAAACGCTTCAAGAATTAAACGATAGAGCTTGGGATTATTTAAATGAAAAATTGGCTGAATTTTGCCAAAAATACGAAGGTTCTATGGAACTTTTGTATGAAAAACGCCCTCATGGAATCAGCCATTTTATAGGTGAAGAAGTGCATGAAGGCGGTATTTTGAATAGAAAATCTTTAATGAATTTACCGCTAAAAAAAGGGATGCTTATTTCTAATGAACCAGGGGTTTATGGTAAGTTTTCGGCAACGATAAATGGCGTTTTTTATTCAGAAACGCTAGGAATACGCATAGAAGACGATTTGCTTTTGACAGAAACGGGTTGTGAGAATATTTCAAAGGAAATCCCTAAAAACATAGAAGATTTAGAATACATATTAAAATCGTAATTTTTACCGATATAAATTTATTCTATCTTTTGCTCCGAATTGGAGATTTTATGTGGAAAATTAAAGGAACTATTCGTTATTTCTTTGCCATGTGGATGGTAACTTTTGTCCAGATGGGCGTTTTTATTTACATCCAACAAATGATTGCTGGTTCAAACCGGGGAGAAATTCAAGATTTCCGTTGGGAAAGTCTTTTATTGCAAGTATTTGTATTGACTCCGTACGTGGTCTTTGCTCCACTGGCTAGTTTCTTGTCGAATCGTTTTCCAAAGCAAAAAGTTCTTGCTTGGACTTCGGTTATTATGACGGCTTTCTTGATTGCTATGGCTGTTTGTGCAACAGTTGGTGTAGAACGGGTAGCTTACTGGTTGTTTTTAGGTCTTGCGACAGGTTTTGCTTTACATAGTCCTGCCAAATATGGTATTCTAAAAGAAATGTGCACGAATCGTTATCTAGGTTATGCAAACGCTTTCTTGCAGATAGTTTTCTTACTTGCTTTGGTGGCAGCTTCTGGGCTTTGTTTAGGTGGTGTAGAACTTATTCGTTCCGGTTTTGAAAATGTTCCTAATGTTAACGAGTTCCTTTCTAGTTCAATTGCTTTACCTTGGATTTTAACCGGTTTTAGTGTTTTTGGAACCATTCTTTCTTTCTTTATTCCTAAAGTGGGCACAGAATCTCAATTTACGAAAATTCGCTCTGTAAAAAGAGAATTTCAATCTACTTTATCTAACCCTGTGATTCGTGCGACTATTCTTGGTATTTCCATGTTCTGGGGAATGGCGCAGATTTTTGTGTTGATTTTCCAAGATACTAATGGTCAGGGAATTTCTTTTTTGAAGTACAGTATTCTGTTTGCATTCCTTGGTCTTGCTATTGGTTCTATCTGGGCTGCAAAATCATCAAAGAATTTTATTGAAACAGGTCATATCCCGCTTGGCATGTTGCTTGTCTTGATATCCACATTCTTGATTCCTTTTATGCCAAGTTCCAATTTGGTTTTATTGGCAATTCTCTTTTCTTTAGCTGGTTTAGGTGGAGGAATGTTCTTGGTTCCTCTGAATTCACTTTTGCTTTATCACACAAGGCCTAGAAGAGCTGGTCGAATTTTAGCCATAGGAAATTTAGTCCAAGCTTTGATTTTGGCTGGATTTTTGGGAATTTATACACTTTTACTTTACTACTTCAAAATCGAACCTCAGTATTTTTTAATTGGACTTGGACTTGTTGCAGCGGTTTGCTTTACCTGGTCAATTTTCAATATGCCTCAAGCAATGCTTCGTTCGTTGTTAAAGGTGGTTTTTGGCCGTTACAAGCTGCGTGTTCTTGGGGTGCAGAATATTCCAGATAATGGACCTGTATTACTTATAGGTTCTCACCATAGTTTTATCGATTGGGCTGTTCTTCAAATGGCTAGCCCACGCCCGCTATGTATAGCATCCAATAAAGACCATTTTGACCGCTGGTATTTGCGAGCTGTTTTAAAACGTCTTGGTATGATTCGTATTGATAGACGTGACCCTTCTAAAGCATTAAAACGCGTTCGAGAAGAATTGCTTAATGGTAAAGCAGTTGTACTTTTCCCAACAGGAGAAGTTTCAAAAGTCCCACATATCGTTCCTTTCTTGATGGATTATTCAGAAGCCGTTAGAGATACAGGTGCTCCGGTTGTGCCTTTCTACATTCAGGGTTTGTGGGGTAGTCGTTATAGTTATAGTAATTCTGATATGTATGGTGCTTCTGCTTCTCGTTCAGTTACTGTGGCTTTTGGAGAACCAGTTGCAAATGACACTCCAGAATCTGAAATTAGAACTATTATCCGTCACATATCTTTAGATGCTTGGAATCATACCGTTTCAAAGTGTAATTCGCTTGCTATTTCTTGGCTCAGAACTTGTAAAAAAATTGTTCGTTCCGGGCCTGTTATATACAATCCAGATGGTAGCCATTTTTCAGGCTATAAATTGCTTTGTGCTGTCCTTGCCTTTGGTGGAAAATTAAAAGCAATAACTCAAAATGAAAAAAATGTAGGTATTATGCTTCCGCCGACACCAGCCGGAATTATAGTGAATTTAGGCTTGTGGATGCTTGGCAAAACAACGGTCAATTTGAATTACACATCTTCTCCGTCAAACGTTTCTTTCTGTATTGAACAAGCTGACGTTAAAACGGTTATTACAAGCCGCACGTTCCTTGAAAAATTAAGAAATCGTGGAAATGATTATTCAAAAATCGGTGATGGTAATTGCGAGCTTATTTTTGCAGAAGATGTAATGAAAAGTATTCCAAAAATCAAGATGCTTTTCTGTTTATTGCAAGCAGTTTTAATCCCGGCCAGAATTTTACAATTCTTGTATTTTAAGCGTGTTAAACTTTCTGATACTGCAACTATCTTGTTTAGCTCTGGTTCTGAAGGCAGACCTAAAGGTGTTGTTTTGTCGCACCGTAATATGATTGGAAATATTCAGCAGCTAGCTTGCATTATGAATGTTTGTACAGATGATGTTATGCTTTGCGAGCTCCCGCTTTTCCATTCATTTGGTTTGACAGTGACAACGACTTTGCCTCTTGTGGAAGGTTGCCCTGTTGTAACAATTGCTGACCCAACAGATATTAAAACAATGGCTCGTGCTTGTGCTGAATTTAAAGTAACGCTCTTTGTGGGAACGCCGACATTCTTACGCGCATTTGCTGTCAACCGTTGGGTTCACCCGATGGTGTTCAAGTATTTGCGTTTAATTATTGCCGGTGCTGAACGCTTGCGTCCGGAATTACAGCAAGCATTCCGCGTAAAGTTTGGTAAAGAAATTTTTGAAGGTTATGGTTGCACAGAAACAGCTCCTGTTGCATCTGTGAATACGGAAAATGTTTTGTTAAGTGACTTTTTGACAATGCAGGTAAACACAAAGAGTGGTACTGTCGGTATGGCTTTGCCAGGTACTCAGTTCTTGATTGTTGATCCAGAAACCAACGAAGAATTGCCAGTCGGCGAAGCCGGAATGATTTTGATTGGTGGTTGCCAAGTTATGGAAGGTTATCTCAAAGACCCGGAAAGAACAAAGAATGCCTTTGTTATGGTTGATGGGAATAAATTCTATAGAACAGGCGATAAAGGTTATATCGATTCTGATGGATTCTTGACCATTGTTGACCGCTATAGCCGTTTTGCAAAACTTGGTGGTGAAATGGTTTCTCTTGGCGCTGTAGAAAAGTTTATTCAGGATTTAGAAATTTTGGATGGCTTCGATTATTCTGTTACAACAGTAGCCGATGAAGCTAAAGGTGAACGCATTGTTCTTCTTTACCAGAATATGGATAAAATGCCGGCGGATCTTCTTTCTGAATTACGTGCTTCAGGCATGCCTTCGCTTATGATTCCATCTTTTGCGTTCCAAGTGGAAAATATGCCAAAACTTGGTACCGGAAAAACAGACTATATGGCGGCAAAGAAAATGGCTGCTGAGTTAGTTGCTGCCCGTTAGGTTATTATGTTCTTATCTGCAAAACGTGTTGTCTGGACTTTTGGTGGCTTATTTACAGTGTTAGCCGCTTTACTCTGGGCCGCATTTTTTGTGGTGAGTTCTTTGACAGAAGTTGCAACAGAACTTGTTCAAAAAGCTTTGTTGCGTTATAATAATTTCACAGGGAAACTAGCATTACAGAATTTCCCAGAAGATAAAGTTCTCTACAATCAAGTTCAGAATTTACAAGAAGCGGTTTTGCCGTTTTTAGAAATTTTGTCTCCGGCACTGATTGTTTTTGGTGTACTTTTTTCTGTTATTGCGTTAGTTTGTTTCTTGTTTCCTAAGCATTGTGCTTCTTTTTTAGTGCGAATAAAACTTTGGAAATTTTCAGAATCTGAAAATCTGGATTCTTTTGGTGTTAAAGCGATTCACTTGCCTTGGAAAAAAGTTTTGCCAGTGGTTTTGGTGATAGTTTTGATTGTTATTTTAATTGTGGCGATTCGTTCTTGTGTTGGAATTTCTAGCCAGAAAGTTTCTCAGGAATTGCAAGAAACTTCTCTTTATTACGTGCAAACGATTAAAGCAAATTTTGGAAAAACGCAAAAAATAGTGTCGCCAGATTCTTTGCCTGAATCAGAAGTTTTTGATTACAGTATTCAGAAAGGACGTTTTGTAGCAAAGCTAAAAGAAGATGTGGATAAATGTAATAAAGGTAATATCTGGAGTATTTCTCCCTCTGTGAAAGGCCTTTTTAAAAAGACATTGTCCATTTATCGCAAACCACCTCAAGATAGTGCTTGCCAACAAATTTTACCAGATTTTAAATCAATAGGAAAATGAAATTTTTATGAATAGTAAACTTTCTGGAATTTTATTTCTTCTTTGTATTCCGCTATCCATAGCTCTTTTTCTTTTTGTTTCATCGGCAACTCAGTCTGAAATTTTAGGTCTTTTATCGGCAGTTTTACTTTATATGCTTGCAGGTGTTTTGATTTCTCTTTTTTCTGAGAAAAAAGAAGTGAAAAATCTTAAAGAAAATAAAGGAAATTCTTCTGTTGAAAAATGAATAATTTCTATTTTTAAGTCAAATCAAGGAGTTCATATGAAAAATTTGCAACAAACAGATTCAGCTATTTATGACATTATTCAGAAAGAAACTGAACGTCAGGAATATGGCATTGAATTGATTGCGTCAGAAAACTACACTTCAAAAGCCGTTATGGAAGCCATGGGCTCTGTATTGACTAATAAGTATAGTGAAGGTTATGTAGGTAAGCGTTACTATGGTGGTAACGAAGTCATTGATGAAATGGAACAGTTGGCAATTGATCGTTGTAAAGAACTTTTTGGTTGCGAACACGTGAACGTTCAACCGCTTTCTGGTTCACCAGCTAATGCTGCGGTTTATTTAGCTGTTTTAAAACCAGGTGATAAAGTGCTTGGTCTTAAGTTAGATCACGGTGGACACTTGTCACATGGTCATCCAGTAAATTTCTCTGGTATGCTTTACAACTTTGTTCAGTACGAAGTAGAAAAAGAAACTGGCCGCATTGATATGGATAAAGTTCGTGAAATTGCTCTTCGTGAAAAGCCAAAAATGATTCTTGCTGGTTTCTCTGCCTATAGCAGAAACTTGGATTGGAAACGCTTTAAAGAAATTGCAGATGAAGTTGGCGCCATCACTATGGCTGATATTTCTCATATCGCTGGTTTGATTGCGGGTAAAGCTCTTGAAAGCCCAGTTCCTTATTTTGATATTGTAACAACAACTACACATAAAACTTTGCGCGGTCCACGTGCTGCAATTATTATGTGTAAAGAACAATATGCCAAAGCTATTGATAAAGGCCTTTTCCCTGGTATGCAGGGTGGCCCACATGACCACATCAATGCAGGTAAAGCTGTTGCATTCTACGAAGCTTTGCAACCAGAATTCCAGGAATATGCAAAGAATGTTATTAAGAACGCACAAGCAATGGCAAATGAATTGATGAAACGTGGTTACAAAATTATTTCTGATGGAACAGATAACCACCTTATGGTTGTAGATATGACTTCTAAAGGTGTTTCTGGTAAAGAATCAGAAGTTGCTTTGGAAAAGGTTGGCATTTCTACTAGCCGTAGCACCATTCCATTTGATACTCGTAAACCTTTTGATCCATCTGGATTGCGTATTGGTACAGCAGCTATTACTACTCGCGGTTTTACAGAAGAAGATAGCGTGAAGGTTGCTGATATTATTGATCGCACCATTCAAGCAAGAGATGATGAAGAAGCTTTGAAAAAGATTCGCGAAGAAATTATCGCTCTTTGTAAAGAACACCCTCTTTATCAATAATTTGGGTTATATGCTTTTAGGGCGGCCTTAGGCCGCCCTTTTTATATAAAGTATGGTTTTATGGGATGGCTATAAAAAATAGGTGTTCTGGGAACACCTATTTTTTGATTGTTGCCTCGCCTTTCGGCGATTCGCAAAGAAGATTTTACTTCAACTCTTTCAGCGCGGCTTCATTCTTCGCAATAATATCTTGTTGCGTAGCAAGCTTTGTGCGTTCAGCGTTCACAACTGCTTCTGGAGCGCCACTCACGAACTTTTGTACTTTCGCTTCGCTCGTCCCCCACCTCCTAAAACGGCGCCACAGCGCCGCCCCAAGGGGACACTATCCCTAACGCATTTTTATTTTGTCAAGACAACAGCATCGACATTTCCATTCAACCACCATAGGATTGGAAATTCTGCGATGTATGAATCACCTTTGACTTTCAAATCAATCTCGCGAATTTGACCGTTGTGCCGAAGGGTGTATGCGGCGGAAGCCGTAGGGCAAAGAGCCTTGGCGACATGAACAGAATATGTCGAATTTGTAAACAGGTAGGAATTATCATCATTCCACTCGGAATTGTCAAACGGAGTGGGTATAATTATTTTGTCCTTTTCAAACAGTGGTGCGTAATCCGAAAAATCTTTATTTTTTGAATTAGCAGAAAATGTTCCAGAAACAACATCATATGCTTCTCCGTTTTTTTCACGTTTGTATTCCTTAACGACCATCCCTTTGTCAACAGCACGAAATTGTGTTGCTACATCTCCCATGACATCACCGCCTGTTTGGTTATCTGACATTTGAACCATCGAGTGATTGGCAAGAATTTCAAAGCGAATTTTGATATCGTTTTTATTTTCATAAACATGATGTTCTACCTCCATGCAGGAGGTGAAAAACATCATGAGTATAGCCAAAAGACTGTCGCGAAAAAACTTAGTCGTCGCGAATGATTGATTCGTTAGGAATTTGTACATAAACAGAATCCCATTTTACTTCGACTATAATTCTAAGCGTTTTCCCGTTGTCCAAGTAGGCTTTTGCGTTATGGTAATATCTACTACGAACAGGTTCCCCTAATTCGACAGCCTTGCATTCTGCCGTTTCCATTCCCAATGCATCAAATGTTTCACCGAAATTTTCTTTTAAAATATCAGTGACTAAATTGCATGCAACTTCTTCATGGTTAGAGCATGAAGAAAGGAAAAAAGAAGAACCTATAAGCAAGACCCAATATAATCTGTGGAATATCATTTTTCCCTCATTTGATTGAGGTTGAGACATTTTTTTAGTTTACGAACAGCTAAGGTTGGCTTTCCCAAGTTTTTGGTGCCATGTATTCCTTCAATCGAAAAAGGTTCTTTCAGTTTTCTGACATTCAACAAATCTGGATTTGCCCTTTTACATTTTTGGATAAGTAGCGATTCACATGCGTCTATTTCATCCATATAGTCTTTTGTACGTTCCAAAACGATAAAAAACACCCATAAAGAGGATTTACCAACATTTTTTAGAAATTCATCTAATTTTGTTTTCTTATGAGCTTGGAAGCATTCTGTTTTAAAAGATTTATTTGTTTTACCAACATAAAGGGGCGTGTATCCTGTCCCAGATGCACTTGCAAAAATGTAGCACCCTTTTCGACTTGCGATTTCTTTCGCTTGCTCATTTTTCCAAAATGTAGATGAATCTACGAACATCTTCCTTTTCTTACGAATAATTTTTGAAATAGTAGGAATCTTGAGGGGTCCGTTTACTATAAAATTTACGGTCATGTTTGTCACTCCTTGTCTTCTGTATCTGCGATGCAACGGACAGCAAGCTTCCATTGTCCTTCTCTTATCTCGTAAAACTCATCAACTTTTAAATTATTTCTAGAATACAAATCTATAACAGCGTAGCCAAAAGAATTTGTCCAAAAAATCGATTCACTTAATACACTTTCAAATGACTCCGTTTTAACATCATAGTAGCCTCTTGTACTTTTTTGATCGGCTCCTTCTTTTTTTAATTTATTTATATACTTTGCAGCCTCAGATTTTGATGGCAAATGCCAGCCTTCTGGGCAAATATTCATCGCTTCTGAATATGGATAATAGCGTCCTTTGGAACACTCTTCGGAATCATCCAGATAACAAACACTGTTCGGAGACTCAATTGTCAAATAATCTTTCATCCATATTTGACTACCAATCCGAATAGCTTTGTATCCTTTATATTCAGAAAATCTCGGTTGTTTTGTTCCGTCGCCTTGAACACATCTTACATAAGGGGTTATCCCAAATGGATTTTTATAATTTGGGAATATTGATGTTCCATTTCGTTGATATGCTTTTATTGAAAAATCCTCTTTTTCTGTTGATGACCAAATGTTATAATAACTTGTATCCGAGGATATGCTTTCTAGTTCTTCCTTACTAGGCAAGTGCCATCCTTCAGGACATGCGACAAGTGCAGAATCCCATACAAAGTGACTCCCTTCTTCGCCAACAGTTTGTGCCCCGGCCTTGTATTTCAAATTCTCCGCCATCCATACCTGGTCTCCAATCTTAACGGTTTTGTATTTTTGACCGTCACGCGGGTCGGTGAAAGATTCTCCACCGCAGGCGGTGAAAAGGAATGTCGTAGCAATAAAGGCTACGGCAGCGGCGATTCTATTGAGATGTTTCATACAGTCCTCATTGGTTGTGTTTTAACCTAATGAGTTCCGCCCCTGCTCAGCAAGGAACCATGCCATTTTTTGTAAGGAAACAAAAAAGGCGCAAGTCGTTGCATTTACCTAGCCGAGGCTCAGCATTGCCTAGTACGATAAACACAAACGACCCACGCCCCAAACGGGCTGTTGCCTATGGTCTATGTGACCAAAAACCAGCCAAGTAGCTGATAAGACAATCTGAAACATGCCGTAAAACGGTATGCCTGCGTGAGCGTTCGCCTCGTTCCCGTACTGATGAAATTTGCTGATTTCGACTAGAGAACAAGAGCAAAAACTCTTTTACTCTCATAAATTAATAAAAAAAATAGGATGAGGGAAAAAAGTTTGAAAAAAATATGGGGGCAGGAAATGATTTTTTGGGGCTTTGCCTTTTTGAATATAGTGGGGTGTTTTTTACTTGAATAATGTATATTTAGGGTATGGATAATAAAACGCTTGAGTTTGTGACCTATTGCATTGGACAACTCTCGCTCTTGCTGAAACTTCCTCAGCGAGAGATTTATAAGCGTTTGAAAAAATCGGGTATTTTATACGGTTATATTGTCCCTTCTTACGATGTCCTGCATACGTTTGGTTCCCGCTACCTTATGGAAGACCTTACGGAATATATGAAGGAAAAAGGGGTACTGACTTAATGAGACTGTATCATTCCTCGTCGGTTGTTGTTGAAAGGCCCGATTTGGAGCATTCTCGTAAATATCTTGATTTTGGGCGAGGTTTTTACCTTACATCTATTTTGGAACAGGCTCAAAGGTATGGAGAGCGTTTTAAACGTAGGGGAAAAGATGCGTGGCTGAATATCTATGAATTTTCCTTTGATGAAACTGAATGGAATATTTTTCGATTTGAGGCTTACGATAAGACTTGGCTTGACTTTATATCCAAATGTCGGGCAGGAGAAGATGAAAGCAAATATGATTTAGTTGTTGGCGGTATCGCCAATGATAGGGTCTTTTTAACTTTAGATCGATATCTGACTGGCGAAATTTCATTGCAGGAAACTTTAGGTTTTTTGGAGTTTATGACTCCGAATATTCAGTATTGCGTTCGTTCTGAAGAAATGCTTCGCCGTTGCTTGACCTATATCAAAAGTGAGCGATTATGACCGATGCAAGCAAGCAAATTTTGAAAAGTGCAAAATGCGCTAGAGTTATTGCTTGTATTAGCGATATGTTCCATGTATCTTTGCAGGAAGCGACGGACATTTACTATGAGTCTGAAACAGCTGATTTGATAGATGATGGAGTTGCTGATCTCCATTGTCGCAGTGACAAATACTTAGCTACAGAAGTTTGGGCTGAATATACAGAAAAGAATAGCTTGTAAAAGTAAACGTTGAATGAAAATGAAAAAAGAGATGTTCTTTGAACATCTCTTTTAAAATGGATTGCCTCGGCTCCTTGCGGAGCCTCGCAATGACGTGAACTAGCGCAGTTCCTTCAGCGCGGCTTCATTTTTGGCAATGATATCTTGCTGTGTAGCGAGCTTTGTGCGTTCAGCGTTCACAACTGCTTCTGGAACGCCACTCACAAATTTTTGTACTTTCGCTTCGCTCAAGTACCAAATGCTGGGCTCGGTCATATCCATGCAAGCATGGCTGCGACTCTCGCCCTACGCATTTGTCGTTCGAGAGCTACTTCAGCTCTTTCAATGCCGCTTCATTTTTGGCAATGATATCTTGCTGTGTAGCCAACTTTACTCGTTCAGCGTTGACTACCGCCTCGGGAGCTCCTGAGACAAACTTTTGGTTAGAAAGCTTTTTCTCAATCGAAGTAGCGAAACTTCTCGCTTTTTCAATTTCTTTTTCAAGGCGAGTAATTTCTGCAGCTGGGTCAAGAATGCCTTCAAGTGGAACATAAAGTTCACCACCAGGCACAACAGCACTTGCACTGAACTTTGGCTTAGGCGCTTTTACTGCAATTGTCAAAGTTTCAAGGCCTGAAAGTTCAGTAATGATAGCTTTGCAGTCATTGACAGAATTTTCAGAAATTTCATTATCAACACTTACAACGGCAACTAGTTTTTGTGCTGGGCTTACGTTGTAACGACCACGAACACCGCGAACACTTTCCACTACGGCGAACGCCTGGTCAAAAGCGCCTTCAATCTTTGCGTCAATAAGTGCTTCGTCTGCCTTTGGCCAAGCACGGCTAATAACCATTTCTGAACCTTGGAACAAAATGCTATTGAGTTCTTCTGTAATGAATGGCATTACAGGGTGGAGCAAGTCGAGCACGTTTTTCAACACATAGCTCAGGATAGCCATTGCATTTTTCTTTTCAGGCGTGAGCGTTTCGCTATTGATTACAGCTTTTTTGATTTCTAAGTAGCTAGAACAAACATTGTCCCATACAAAGCGGTACAAGAACCCAGCGAGTTCCGCAAAACGATATTCTTCAAGCATGCGGGTTGCATCTTTGATGGTCGTTTGCAAACGGCTCAAAATCCACTTGTCTTCAAGAGCGAATAAGTTCTTATCCATCGGAAGTTCTTGAGAAAGAGCACCAGCTTGTTCAAGTTGTGGGTAAAGGAAACGGCAGGCATTCCACAACTTATTGCTGAAGTTACGGCCGATTTCAAATTTTTCGCTGGTGTTGATTTCTCTGCCATCTGGCTGAACTTCTTTTTTTACCGGCAAACGCACATCTTGGTTGTCGGTGCAGAGGCTTGCCATCACAAAGCGGAGAGCGTCAGTACCATACTTTTCTTCGATATCCATTGGGTCCACGCCGTTCCCTTTGGATTTACTCATGGTTTGCCCTTTACCATCCAGAATTTTCGGGTGAATATAAACGGTTTTAAAAGGAACCGTTCCCATGTTTTCTTGGCTAAAGAGTACCATGCGAGCGACCCAAAGTGTAATGATGTCGCGGCTTGTTACAAGCACAGAAGTAGGGTAGTATTTTTTGAGTGTGTCAGTTTCTTCTGGCCAACCCATAGTAGAATGCGGCCAAAGTCCGCTAGAGAACCAGGTGTCAAGCACATCTTCTTCTTGTTTTAATACGCGGCCAGGTACAGCATTTTCTTGTAAGTCTTCTTCTTGACTGCAAACAAGATAACCACCATTTTCGGCTTTGTAGAAGTAAATGTCATTACGGTCAGCAAAAGCAGCTTTCAATTCATCTTCACTAGCATCGGTATGCCAAATAGGAATACGATGCCCCCACCAAAGCTGACGGCTAATACACCAATCGCGTTTTTCGCCGAGCCAATCTAAATACTTGTTGGCATAGCGTTCAGGAATAATTTTGATTTCTCCAGATTTTACAGCGTTCATTGCGTTTTCGGCAAGAACATCCATTTTTACAAACCACTGGTCACTGAGGTATGGCTCAATGATTGTTTTAGAACGGTCAGAATGGCCAACTTCCATTTCGTGGTCTTCCACTTTAATGAGAAGTTCTAATTCTTCAAGCCCCTTAACAACAGCTTCACGAGCAGCCATGCCTTTTAAGCCTTGGAACTTTCCAGCATTTTCATTTAAAGTGCCATCTGGATTTAAAATGTTAATCATTGGGAGTTTATGACGAAGCCCTGTAGCGTAGTCGTTCGGGTCATGTGCTGGAGTCACTTTTACAGAACCAGTTCCGAATTCTTTATCCACAAGAATGGCATCGGCGATAATAGGAATTTCTCTATCTACGAAAGGAACTTTCAAAGTTTTTCCGATAAAGTGTGCATAGCGCTCATCGCTTGGGTGAACAGCCACAGCCGTATCACCAAGAATTGTTTCAGGGCGGGTGGTAGCGACAGGAATAAAACCTGAACCATCGGCTAATGGGTATTTGAAAGTCCAAAAATGACCTTTTACGTTTTCGCGATAAATTTCGTCATCAGCCACAGCAGTTTGGAGTTTGGTGTCCCAGTTTACCAGGCGCTTGCCGCGATAGATAAGTCCTTTTTTAAACAAATTAAAGAAGGCATGGCGAACCGCTTTAGCACAAATTGGGTCCAAAGTAAAGCGTTGGCGGCTCCAATCACAACTAACGCCTAAACTTTTAAGCTGAGTGGTAATGCGTGCTTCGTATTCATCTTTCCATTTCCAGATGCGTTCAATAAGAGCGTCGCGACCAATGTCGTGGCGAGTTTTGCGTTCGTCTTCAAAGAGTCTTTTTTCTACAACAGCTTGCGTTGCAATACCAGCGTGGTCAGTACCAGGAATCCAGAGAGTATCGCGACCAGTTTTACGGCGATAGCGCACTAAAATATCTTGAATAGAATTGTTCAAAGCATGACCAAGGTGCAAGGCCCCAGTCACATTTGGAGGTGGGATTACGACAGAAAAAGATTCGCCTTTTCCACTCGGTTTAAAACTATTTTTCTGAGCCCAATTTTGATGCCAACGGGCTTCAACTTCTTTAGAATTATAACGTGTTTCCATAATGGAGAAAATTTAATAAAAAATAGATACATGTTTTTAGATTATAATAAAAAACAAAAACAATAAGACAAATCCAATAACAGGTAATAGAATTTTTATAAAAAGAGTAATGCAACAGGCATCATCAATTCCGCCACAACCTAGCAATGTTAAAATTCCAAGAGTAATAAGGAAAAATGTAATCATAGTAATAAATGTATTACTATGATAGTGTCAAAAAATGTCAAATTTAAGAAAAAAAAGATTCGCGATTCTTTCGAATCGCGAATCTTTTATGCTTAACAGAAAATCTTACTTGTCTGTCAAAACAGCAACACCTGGAAGAACTTTGCCTTCGAGGAGTTCAAGAGAAGCACCGCCACCAGTAGAAGTGTGGGTTACTTTCTTGTCTGCGCCGTATTTCTTAGCAGCTGTAGCAGTGTCTCCACCGCCAATAACGGTGATAGCACCTTCTGCAGTAACTTCTACGATAGCGTCAGCCATTGCTTTTGTAGCCTTTTCAAAAGCTTCAAATTCAAATACGCCAGCAGGGCCGTTCCAGACGATAGTCTTTGCACGCTTAATAGCATCAACAAAAAGCTTTGTAGATTCAACACCAACGTCTAAGCCCATCCAGCCAGCAGGAATGCCTTCTGCATCGCTAACTTCTTTTGTAGCAGCATCTGCAGCAAACTTGTCAGCAGCAACATAGTCAACAGGAAGAATAATCTTCTTGCCTGCTTTTTCTGCTTTTTCCATAAGTTCAGGAACGAGTTTTGCACCTTCTTCGTCAAAGAGAGAAGAACCGATTTCGATGTTATTCAAAACTTTCTTGAATGTGAAAGCCATGCCACCACCGATAATGATTTCATCTGCTTTATCAAGAAGATTGTTGATAAGTTGGATTTTATCAGCAACCTTAGCGCCACCAAGGATAGCAAGGAATGGGCGAGGAGGGTTGTTTAAAACTTGGTCAAAGGCCTTGAGTTCTTTATTCATCAAGAAACCAGCTGCCTTTTGTGGAAGAGCAACACCAGTCATAGAAGAGTGATCGCGGTGAGCTGTACCGAAAGCATCGTTTACATAAACATCAGCAAGTTTTGTAAGAGAAGCGCGGAATTGAGCAACAGCTTCTTTATCAGCCTTAATCTTGTTACCTTCTGCGTCTTTAGCTTTACCTTCTTCTTCAATATGGAAGCGGAGGTTTTCAAGGAGAATAATATCGCCTGGTTTTGCTTCTGCACAAGCCGCTTCAACTTCTGCACCAACGCAATCGTTCAAGAATTTTACAGGGCGGCCAATGAGTTCTTCGAGCTTTTTAGCAACAGGAGCAAGTGAGAACTTAGGAGTAACTTGACCATTTGGGCGACCAAGGTGAGAAGCCAAAACAACAGAAGCACCTTTATCCAAAGCATATTGGATTGTTGGGAGAGCAGCTTCAATACGTTTTGTGTTTGTGATTTCACCTGTTACCTTGTCTTGTGGAACGTTAAAATCAACACGAATGAACACGCGCTTGCCGGCGAGTTCTAAATCTTCAATAGAAAGTTTAGCCATTTTATGCCTTTGGTTTTTAGGTTTGAATTTATGCGTGATAAAATAGAAAATCTTTTTGAACGGTAAAAGTATTTTATCGTTTTTTGCGCATTATGCGGATGTTTTCGGGTAAAACTTCTTTATGCCATTTTTGCCATTCATCGTAATAAATGTATCGCTTTTCGTGTTGGCGAAAAATTTTTCCATGAACAATGCGCCGTTTTGAACCTTGCTTTGGCGGAATAGCAATATGTAAGCATTCATGGTAAACTACGCCTGCAATAGCAAAAAAAGGGCAGTTTTTAAAATCGTAACCACGACTAATACTTATTAAATGGAATGATTCCCCAGTAAAAGGGTCTTTACGGATAGAATGGAAACTTTGTCCGCCAGTTCTGTTACTCCAGGTAATGCGGCATTGGAGTTTACCATTAAAATAAGTTTCATTAACCGCAGCAAAAATTTGCTCTAAATCGTGGTGGTTCCCTTTAGAAATAATAGGAGGAAGCTTTTCTACAACATATAAAGAAGTTTCGCCTCGTTCAGCAAGAACTTGGTCAATACTTTGCCAAAAACGGCTTAAAATGTCTTTAATACGCGCTTTGTTTTTTTGCGTTTTACGGCGTAAAGCATAAGTAGCCCATTCTGCCGCCAAATCACGAGATTTAGCAAAATCATCTGATTTCATGTATTCTGGTAAAATAAGTTCTGGCCTACCGAAAATACCATTTGCAGAACAGCGGATTTGTCGTTTAAGTCTTGCGTTGTAACGGATACTAACCATGTTTTTTTCAGAAAAATCTGGCGAAACCGTAATTTCTGCTTTACGAAAAGACGGGAATAATTCGAGTTGTTCATCGTTCATGCAAACAATTCTCCGTCTAGTGAATTGAGCTCAAGAATACCTTCGTAAAGAGCTTCCGATAAGTTTAGCTTTTCATAATAACGAGAAACATCGGCAATGGCTTCTTCGATAGCATCAGGAAGGTAAACAATAAAACTACGGTTATTCTTGGTCTGTAAAAATTCTGCTATACAAAATTCTTTAGGTGTTTCGCTAAAATACATACGGCATGTAACAGGGCGATGTTCATAAATACCACAACTTCCGCTTTTTAATAAAAACGGGCAAGGAAAGTTTTGTTCAAAAAAAGCGTGTAAAGCATTTTCTTCGGGGTCATCTGGTTGTGGAATTTCTGTTTGGCTTTTTTCTAATAATTCTGCAAAATTTTTTGTTCTTGCAAGGCAGGCTTCTAGAATAGAAAATAAATCTTCTCTTTTTCGGATAGCGTTGTAAAAAGCAATTTGTTCAAAAGGTTCAATAGACATAGGGTAATGTCTGCAACAATTTCCGCAATTTGGCCCGCATTGTATGCCATTTTTGTGCTGAGGTAAAACAGCGTTTAAATAGTTCGTAAATGCTTTGTGGTATTGTTCTGTAAATTGGATTATTTCTGGGAGTGTTTTTTTACAAACTTCAACAGAAAGCGGCCCGAGTTTCTCTAGCCGTTGAAGTTCTCCATTCAATAAAGCTTGCATTTTTGCAGAAGCAAGTTTATAAGCTTTTGTCGGAAAATAATCCTGCTCTTGATCCATTGGCAAAAATATAGGTAATGCAAATTGAAATGTATTTTTGAAAAATCAAATTTAGGTAGTAACAATTAAATTTTATATTATGTGTTAGTGTTTGGAAGCCCCTTATTTACTTGACTATACCAGATTGTGTAAGAAAAATTGTCGCAGTCTGGTTTTGTATAGCGTAGGAATCTTTTTAAAAGAAAAAAAGTGAAAAAAAGAAAAATGGTATTTGTTTAATGCAAATGGTATTGCCGTTTTAAAAGGGAATGGAAATATAATCCGATTAAATCAAATGCGCTCTGGTTTTTATTTAATTCATTTTGGACAAAACGTATTCCAGATAAGATTAGGAAAATAAACTTCTTGCAAAAAATCCTCCGAATAGTCGGAGGATTTTTTGCAAGAATAATTTTTCAAATAGAAATTATTTAATGCCGATAAGAGACAAATCGCGTACAGCACCTTTATCTGCACTAGAAGCCATAGCAGCATAAGCTTGCAAAGCTTTAGAAACAACACGGTTTCTGTTTTCTGGTTTCCAAGCATTAGCACCGCGGTTTTCCATTTCTTGACGGCGACTTGCCAATTCTTCATCGGTAAGACCCACATTGATTTTGCGATTAGGGATATCAATTTCAATAATATCACCTGTACGAACAAGTCCAATGTTTCCTTTGTTAGCCGCTTCAGGGCTAGCATGTCCGATAGAAAGTCCGCTTGTACCACCAGAAAAACGGCCATCAGTCAACAACGCACAAGACTTTCCAAGCCCCATACTCTTGAGATAACTAGTTGGGTAAAGCATTTCTTGCATGCCAGGGCCACCTTTTGGACCTTCATAGCGAATAATCACTACGTCACCAGCTTTCACTTTACCGCCAAGAATACCATCGACAGCATCTTCTTGGCTTTCAAAAACAATAGCTTTACCAGTAAAATTCCAAATAGATTCGTCAACACCAGCCGTTTTAACGATACAACCATCAACAGCCAAATTACCATAGAGAACAGCAAGCCCACCATCCTTTGTGTAAGCGTGTTCTGCGTCACGAATAGCGCCTTTTTCTCTATCTAAATCGTGGGAATCATAGAAAGTATTCTGTGAAAATGCCGTAAGGTTAAATTGCTTAGCAGGCCCTGCAAGATAGCGCTGCTTAACATCTTCTGACGGATTGTTTTTCAAGTCATTTGTCAAAATAGCTTCGCCCATTGTATTTGCATGAACAGTGTAGGCGTCTTTATGAATAAGTCCCATTCTATCAAGTTCAGCCAAAATACCAAAAATACCACCAGCACGGTTCACTTGTTCAATATGAATATTATGAACCGTTGGAGCCACTTTACACAAGCAAGGAGTATTACGAGAAAGATTATCAATATCTTTCATAGTAAAATCGACTTGAGCTTCTTGAGCAACAGCAAGCAAATGCAAAACAGTATTAGAGCTACCGCCCATAGCAATATCTAAACGCATTGCATTTTCAAAAGCCTTCTTAGTCGCAATACTTCTAGGCAAAACAGAAGTATCATTTTCGTCGTAGTAACGTTTACAAAGTTCAACAATACGCTTACCCGCTTGTTCAAAAAGTTTCTTTCTTTCAGCGTGTGTCGCAACGATAGTACCATTCCCCGGCAAAGAAAGCCCAAGAGCTTCAGTAAGAGAATTCATTGAATTAGCCGTAAACATACCAGAACAACTTCCGCATGTAGGGCAAGCTGCATTTTCAATAGCTTTAGACTGTTCGTCAGAAACATTCGGATTAGCAGAATCAATCATCGCATCAATCAAATCCAGAGCTCTATCCGAACCATCTTCATTTTTCACATGTCCAGCTTCCATAGGGCCGCCAGAAACAAAAATGGCAGGAATATTCAAACGCATAGCCGCCATAAGCATACCAGGCGTAACCTTATCGCAGTTACTAATACAAACAAGAGCGTCTGCACAATGAGCATTAGCCATATATTCAACAGAATCAGCAATCAAATCACGAGAAGGAAGACTATAAAGCATACCGCCATGTCCCATAGCGATACCATCGTCAACAGCGATAGTGCCGGTTTCTTTAGCAACGCCGCCAGCTTTTTCAATTTCTCGAGCAACCAGTTGACCTAAATCTTTTAAATGCACATGGCCAGGAACAAACTGCGTAAAGCTATTCACAACAGCAATAACAGGTTTTCCAAAATCAGATTCTTTTGTGCCAGTAGCGCGCCAAAGAGCACGAGCACCAGCCATTTCACGACCTTCAATAGTAGTAAGAGAACGAAGTTTCGGCATAAAGACCTCTATATAAAATCAATTTGAAAACAATATAGAAATAAAGAAAGGAAAGGTGATTTGAAAACAAATTTTCAAATCGCAAACAAACCTTCATAAGCGAGCGTCGCGCCAACCGCACTTGTGCGAGTTGGCATGACCGAGCGCCGAAAGGTTCTACAAACCTATACAAGCGAGTGTCGCGGAAAATAAGCTTGCTTAATTTTCCATGACCAAAAGCGCAGTACGGATTGTCATCGCGAACGCAGTGTGGCGATCTAACAACAAGTTGTCATGGCGAGAGGCTTTTAGCCTCGCGGCCATCTTGGTTCTTGTCATTACGAGCGTAGCGAAGTAATCCAAAAACAAGTGTTGCTTGCAAGCAGATTGCTTCCACCACGCCACAAGTGTGGCTCGTGGCGAACTGTTAGTAAGGAGATTGCTTCACCCCGTTGGGGTTCGCAATGACAAGGTTCTCAGACAAGAACTGCGACAAGTGTAGAACTGGTAAGGAGATTGCCACGCCGTGTATTCTACACGTCTCGCAATGACAAGTTATTCGTGGGCAAGAAGTGCGGCAAGGTTCAGTATTGTCATCGCGAACGTAGTGCGGCGATCTAACAACAAGTTGTCATGGCGAGAGGCTTTTAGCCTCGTGGCCATCTTGGTTCTTGTCATTACGAGCGTAGCGAAGTAATCCAAAAACAAGAGTTGCTTGCAAGCAGATTGCTTCCACCACGCCACAAGTGTGGCTCGTGGCGAACTGTTAGTAAGGAGATTGCTTCACCCCGTTGGGGTTCGCAATGACAAGGTTCTCAGACAAGAACTGCGACAAGT
>Ga0233378_1000005_pt1 | contig 112033 bp, 94 predicted proteins | sample ElkDunMinimDraft_7_FD_180690 | JGI IMG/M metagenome (GOLD analysis project Ga0233378, IMG submission 180690) | Fecal eukaryotic communites from dung pellets of Tule Elk in California, USA - Elk Dung E4 | ecosystem: Host-associated > Mammals > Digestive system > Large intestine > Fecal | place... | reverse complement strand
AAAGCGGAAGGCTTTTTGGATGGCATTAATGATGCTAAACGTGAAATGGCAAAGGCGATGCTTATGGAAGGAATTCCTATTGATAAAATCAGAATCATTTCTGGTCTTTCTGAACAAGAAATCAAAAATCTATAATTTTTTATTTCAAAAGCCTCCTGCTTTTCAGCAGGAGGCTTTTGATTTTTTTACTTGTAAGGACTTCTTGATAAGTTTTACAGATGACCGCGAGGCTAAAACCCTCTTGCCATGACATTCCCGAACTTGCCAGCAACTTGTCATTGCGATGGAGTGAAACGACAGAAGCAATCTCCTTACAAGTTGCCAACAGATCGCCACACTGCGTTCGCGATGACAAGTCGTTTGTACACTTGCCGCTCAGTTCTTGTCATTGCGAAGCTTGAAAAGATTTTTTGCGAAGCCTAAATGTGAGCCTGCCACGAGCCACACTTGTGGCGTGGTGGAAGCAATCTCCTTGCAAGCAACATTTCTTTTTGGATTACTTCGCTACGCTCGTAATGACAAAAGCCAAGATCGTCACACGGCACAAGTGCCGTTCGCCATGACAACCCTACACTTGCTAGCAACTTGTCATTGCGAACCCCAACGGGGTGAAGCAATCTACTCGCCTGTAGATCGCCACACTACGTTCGCCATGACAACCCTACACTTACCACTCCTAAACTTTTACCAAATATCTACAATTATTGCAAAACAATGACATTTTCTTCCTTATTTTCTAAATTAAACACATGCTTATATTTTGGATTGCATTTTTAATTTTAGTCGCCGCCATGCTAGCATTAGACCTTGGCGTATTCAACAAAAAAGACCACGAAATCGGTGTCGGAGAAGCGCTCCGCTGGACTGGAGTCTGGATAGGCGTTTCTCTTTTATTCAACGCAGCACTCTATTTTCTCTACGGCAAAGGCTACATTCCTGGCACAGAACTTTCTGGCAGCGAAGCCGCACTAGAATTTTTAACCGGCTATATTATCGAAAAATCACTTTCCATGGATAACATTTTCGTGATGGCAGCTATCTTTGGCTATTTCAAAATCCCAAAAATCTACCAACACCGCGTTTTATTCTGGGGAATTCTAGGAGCAATCATTTTCCGCGGCGTTTTCGTAATTGGCGGAGCCGCCCTTTTACATCATTTTGAATGGATTATGTACGTGTTTGGCGCTTTGCTTATTTTCTCTGCCTTGAAAATGCTCTTTTCAAAAGAAGACGAAGAACAAGATTTAAGCCAAAACACTGTGGTTAAACTCGCCAAAAAATTTTTCCCAATCACCACCAAAATTGAAGGCCATGCATTCTTTTTAAAAGAAAACGGCAAGCGCTTTATCACACCGCTATTCCTTTCTTTACTCGTAATTGAAACCACAGACATTTTCTTTGCAGTAGATTCTATCCCTGCGATTTTTGCCGTTACACGCGACCCGTTTATTGTATTCACATCTAACATTATGGCTATCCTTGGGCTTCGCTCCCTCTATTTTGCACTTGCAGCTATGCTCGGCAAATTCCACCTTCTAAAATACGCCTTGGTATTCATTCTCGGGTTTGTTGGCGTAAAAATGCTCATTATGGAACTCTATAAAATTCCAACCTGGATAAGCCTTTCCGTAATCGTTTTAGCCTTAGGCCTTGGAATAGCCGCAAGCTTCATGTTCCCTGCAAAAGAAGAAAAGTAAGGGTAAAAGAAACATCCACAAACAATGGAGGTTGCTCTTCTTTCCATTCCATAATTTTCTCCTTATTTTTGAATAAATTTAAGTTCTTGCAACCTTTTTCGGTCTTTTCCTTCGCTTAGGGTCTAATCAATAAGGCAAGAGTTTTTTTGAAAAAATCGCCTATTTTACCCAGAATGATTTGAGTTTTCCCTCAAAATACACGTCGCCAACATCTTTTGAGCCTCGCCAAACGCACAATAGTTCTGCATGACAGACTTCACATCTAGCAAGATTCCCGCGATTCGGTGGTAAGGGCGATAATCGACTTCGCCTGGCTTTGCATCAAGATTCTTCCAGTTCCCATGGCAATAGCCTATAAAGCGCATCTTGTAAGGACGCGTTTCAAAGTCGTCATCTGGCGGTAATTGAGAATTGTCTGCTTCAAAACAATACGGCAATACGAATGCGTTGTAAATTGCGTTCGCTGTCATTCCCTCGCAGGCAGGAAGTTTCTTTTGCAAAACAAGCCGCTCAACATACTCCGCATAAGCGATTTGCTTGCAGATTGAACCAGATGAAGGCAAATCTGATGCAGAACCAGTCATGCCAAACTTATAATACTTGGCATCTAGAATATAAAGACGACTTTCTCCCCCATCCCACATAATCGTATCGGGTCGCATGGCATAATTCGGATTTTCATATCCAGGCATTCTAAAACTTAAATCCCATTCACAATGCGGATTAAATTTATCCTTGGCAACTCCCTGCGGCAACTTCCCAAAAATTCTATCAACCATCGCTTCCCAAACGGGAGCAAACTTGTTTACGCCAAAATAGAATTCCGAATTTATTCCGTCTTCTGTTTGGCGTTCAGCAAGATACTCAATAATCTTAGCCAAGTCTGCAAGTAAATGCAAATCCCTATCATTGAATGTCTTTGAAAGTTTCGCATTAACCGCGCTACAAAACAATTCATAATCAAAATCAAGAATGGGTTCTTCTGTTGGTTCTATCCCAAACAAAAAACCAAGTCGTTTCAACGCATCATGCACACAAAACTTATGAACTAGCGTAATCAGGTTATCTTCGCGATAAGACACCTTCCGTGCAATCAAATCAAGATACACAAAATTTTCTTTATCATCCGTAACAACTGGCCGCATCATCTTAATTGTGCGATTCCAATTGACCTTACCATGAGCCTTTTTCTTAAATTCCACTTCCCTTTCGGTAATATAACCATTATCGAAATAATTGCGAATCACATTCAAATAAGCAAGCATCGGCAACGCAGTTTCATTCACATTCTCGGATGCAATCACAATTGAAGAATCTTCGTGAACATTTAATAAAAGGTCTGCATCAGACAAAACCGAGAACAAATTTATCAGATGCTCTCGAAGACTTTCTTCTGGCAATTCTTGAATTATTGAATTACTTTCAAAGTAACCTAATGGAAAAACGATCTCTGTTTTGTAGGTTTCAGAATCACTCTGTTTTCTACAACGAATTCCAACGAATTCGTCTCCAGAATTCGCCTTAGCTTCACAACAGCAGATATCGTTAAGTTTTTGCATTACGGATTCGCAGCACCCTCATTCTGAGACCGTTCAGCACCTGATGAAGAGAATTCAGGAAAATTCTTGAACACAGCAAATCGACTTTTTCCTTGTTCAGGTTTTTCAAATGCAGCAATCAGTTTTTCAAGAGTATCAATTTCTTCAACAAACACTTTCGAGCGTTTAAACTTGAAAACATCGTCCCAAAGATACTTAAGCACTTTTTCTGCAAAAACTTTTTCGTTAATAACGCCGCCTATGTTACTCACGAACCACACGCCAAGCCGTTTATCTTCGGTGCTGGAAAGACCTTTGAGGGTAGCCGTAATTTTAGCATTGATCCATCCCCAAAACTTGCCCCAAGTTATGCCTGTATCGTCAATTTCCGCTTCATATTGAGTTTTGACAGAGGGCTTATTGAGGTCAAATTCGTTGCGAACCAGTTCCATATCAAATCGGCGCTGGAACGCATTATCCAACGTGAACACGTTCTGGTCGCTAGTATTCATCGTCGCCAAGATGGAAAGATTAGGCGGTAAGCGGATGGCTGTATTCGAAGCAAAGCGGATGTTCCCAATCTGAATGCTATTTTCATTTCCCCGAATATAGGCGTTGACATCATCGTTCTGAACAAAATACTGGCTCCAACCTTCTGTAAACGTGTTTACCGCCGCATTTGCCGGGTCGTTGCCGAGAGTGTCCGTTTCGCCAACCTTGAGCCTATCCAACAACTGGAAGGTGTCACCGAAAATGGCAGCCGCATTACCGCGGTTGATTTCTTCAATAACTAGGTAAAAATGTTCGTTAGGATTAAGGTATGCTCGCTTGATAATTTGGGTAAAAGGTCCTGGAGTAAATTCGTAGGTGACATGGCCGTTGACTTTCGGCAAGATTTGCCCGATGAACTCGGCGTTGGTGTATTCCGGGTGGAACACGACACGAACCTTGTTCTTTTCAGGAACATTCTTCAGTTGCTCCCTGATTTTATTGCTCTTGCCGCACCCCGGAACACCGTAATAGATGATTTGGGAGGGGGTGAAATTAGGTAAACTAGAGCCAAGGCCATTATCTGTCCCTGAATCATCTTTTTTCACATCATTGATGGTTGTGTCAACAACCTCTTGAATACTGTCAAAAAAATTTTTTAACGTTATTGCGTCGTAAATCTTTCTGGGATTATTTGGGGAATTTCCTTGATAAACTTCCCATAATTCGCTTTCACGATTTTGATGAACTAATACATATTGATCAGCTCGTAACTGTGTAATTCCTGAAAAAGTTTGATTTGACAAAGGTTTGCCATTTAAAGAATCTAAAAGTAGTAAAAATTGATTGCGTAAAATTCCGCTATTTAATCTGTTTCGGCTTAAGCCAATATATTCATTGGAAACAAATGCTTTCGCTGTATTGATGATGGTCTCATCATTTTTTTGTTTTTGATTAAATCCATATTGACTAAATAATCTATCTGCATCGTATTTTCCAAACATCACGCACCCCACTTTTTAAGATTCTCTTTTTTCTGCGGTTCAGGGGAACTTGCACCCAATGGGAATCCCATCAAGTATTCAGCATTCTTTGGAGCTGGTTTTCCAAAAACCTCTTTGAAATTTCTACACCCCTGATGTTTCATCATTGACGGAGCTGAGTAATTAGCCATCGTAGTTGGCGTATGAACCAACCCCATCTTTTCACCATAGGTGTTCCTTATCCATGTTTTCTGTTTCTCAAAAACTTGGGATATTTCTTTTTCTGAAACATCCTCCGTATATATTCCATTTTCAATGTGACGATTTACCAAAATCCTAAATGCACTTGCGGCAACAAAAGGCGATTGGGCGTTTCCAACTCCTTTCAGTTGTTCTCGTCTATTCACTACAGGAACATCAATACCAAGATCATCTGGGTTCTTGCTCCAATAACAACCTTTAAAGTTTGGTAGGCTAATGATATGGTCTTTTATTTTTTCAAAAACTTTATGATTCTTGACAGCTAACAACCAAAAACGGTTACGCTGATGATCGGCTCCAAGATTTGAACAACTCAAACGACAAAACTGTACTTTGTATCCAATAGACTCCAAATCATCCTTTGCTTTTGAAATAGCACGTAATACAACATTTTCACCGAAAACAACCGGAGCGTCAGACTCCTTGACAAAACGCAACATTTCATCCCAAAGATTTTTCTCTGCAATATTTTTACCATGTGCAGCAGTACTGAATGCCTGACATGGAAATCCTCCGCACAATACATCAAACTTCCCTTTAAAATTTTTGCCATTTAAAGAGCGAAGATCTCCGTAAATTTCAAACGGATTCATCCATCCGTCTTTTTGACGTTGTTTCAAAACCTTCTGACAAAAATCACTGATTTCAACGCCTGCACAACATTCATGACCTAATAGTTCACCTCCATAAATACCACCACCAATTCCAGCAAAGAGATGAAATTCTTGAATTTTTGCTTGGTTTGTTGTGGCTTTTTTTTGCGCCATCTTTTCGCTCCATTTCAAAAGTGAAGGAGTTCACTCTCGCGGGAGCGGTTCTGGCCGATTCGTTTAGCCGGTGTGCAAAGCAAAAAGAAAGGGCGAAGAGCCGACTCACTCCTCGCCTAAAAGCGTGACATTTTCAAAAGAATACAATAGCTCGCACTATTCTTGCAATGGATTGCTTCACCCTTTCAGGGTTCGCAATGACACTCGAAAAATCAAGCGGTCATGCGTTTGCGCAATGACGTTGCAAAACAATCCCAAGCGAATACAGAACGCTCAGGGTACACTACGCCCATACAAGCCAAGGGCGACGGCGAGTTATTTCTTATTCTCGTTGCTGAAATTGTCGAAGTTCCAAGTAGAGGACAAGAGCAAAACTCAATGAAATTTTCCCTATTCTGCACTCATCCTGTCTTTTTAGGAAATAAAAAAGGCGTGGAGTTGAATGCATTTACCTACCTGAGGCCTTCGACTGCCCACAACGAATAAACGCAAACAACTCACGCCCCAAACGGCCGTTTGCTTGTTAGGCAAATCGATTATATCAACACCATATAGCAAAACGATGCAACAGGTAATTACCAGCTACAGACGTGAGTGTCGCCTTGTTCTCGTTGTTGAAATTGTCGAAGTTTCAGATAGAGAACAAGAGAAAACTCTATTTACTTTGAAATATAGATTTTTGTAATGGCAAAAGATGACAAAAAGGGAGTTCCCTTGCCTTTTTTTACTCAGCTTTTTGTAAATTACACCATGACAGGCACCGGCAGCGAATATCCGCTTGCAAGCCAAGTTCGACTAGAAAAGCCGACTTTTGTTATATCCCCAATAAAATTGGGTGTTCTTATATAGCAAAGGTCGGCTTTTTTGCGTTTATAGGAGTAAAAATGGCTAAAAAGACCGAAAAAAGGGATAATTCCGTACCAAACCCGCTCGTGGAGTCGGGTGTCGAAAAAATGATTCAAATTGTTCGTGGCAAGCAGGTGCTGCTTGACCGCGATATTGCAACGTTGTATGGCGTTGAAACTAGGGCGATAAATCAGGCTGTCAAACGGAACATTGAGCGTTTTCCGGAAAGATATTGCTTCCGGTTGGAAAAAAACGAACAAGAAAACTTGAAATCACAAAATGTGATTTCAAGTTGGGGCGGCGACAGGTTTAAGCCCTATGTTTTTACGGAACAGGGATTTGCCATGCTTTCATCCGTTCTGAAAAGCAAGGTTGCCGTGAACGTATCCATCGCAATCATGGATGCGTTTGTCGCCATGCGGCAGTATTTATATCAAAATGGCGGAATCGTCAACCGGCTTTCTAATGTCGAAGCGAAGGATTTGGAGCAAGATGCTCGTCTCTTAGATCACGACCATAAAATAGATTCTCTTTTCGAGGCAATGGACCGTGGCGAGCTCAAAACCAAGGGCTTATTTTACAACAACCAGGAGTTCGATGCCTATGTATTTGTCTGTAACCTGATTCGCCAGGCAAAAAAAAGAATCGTCCTTGTCGATAGGTACGTGACCGAGAAAACCTTGACCATGATGCTCAAGCGGGAAAAAGGCGTTTCCGTGACTATTTATACCTACGACAAGAGCAAAGTTCTCGAATTAGACTTGGCAACTTACAACGAGCAATATCCCGACAGCCCAATGCAAGTTCTGCCTAGTTACGGAATGCACGACCGATTCTTGTTCATAGACGATACGGCCTACCACTTCGGGGCTTCGCTCAAGGATTTGGGCAAGAATACGTTTTTCTTTACGCAGGAAGATTTCACACTAGAAGAAGTATTAAAAAAATCAAAAAAATATGACAAAATATGACACTATAACCGATTTATTTTTTATACAAGAACAAAATCTATAGGAGTTATTTATGAACGTTGTCATTTTGAGATGGAATCCAGAAATTTCTAGTTACTCTATGGATAGTTTCAAAAACGCTATGGAAGAAGCTAAAAACACGCAAAAATACAGACTCAATTGGAGCGTGTGGGAACACGAAAAAGTCCAGTATGGCGATCGTTTCTTTATGTTGCGAGTTGGCAAAGGCAAAACAGGTGTGGTTATGAGTGGAGTAATCATGTCTAAACCCTATCGTAGCGAGGATTGGTCTGGTAAAGGGCGAACAACTTATTATGTAAATATAATACCTGATTTTCTTGTGGATACTGAACAAGGCAAACATCTCTCCATTCGCGACCTTGAAAAGGCTTTACCTAACTATATATGGAAAGAAGGGCATTCCGGAATGGTACTGAATAAATCACTCGGTACAAAGTTAGAATGGTTGTGGCTCAATTTTCTATACAACAATTTTACCAAAAAGTTCAAAAAAAATTTTGCTTCTAATTTATTTGATTCTGATTGCAAAAGCGTACAGAAAACATACCATTATTACATGGCACCACTAATCCAATTTGAGCTTGCTAAAAAACGTGGTGCTGCATGCGAAATCTGCGGTTACAACTACGAAAAAGTCTTTGATTTATTTTCTTTAAATTGTAAAGCAATCCATAATATCTATTACTTTTTCCCTAGCGATCGCCTAGTAAAAAACGCTCGGCAAAACTTTCACTGCATCTGCATTAATTGCAGGAATATATATTACGACCTTTGTTCTGACACCAACGATGGAGATTTACTTCCTTTTGAATGTCTAGTCAAAATAAAACATAAATAAGCAAAAAAATATAACCATCTCTACCAAAGACAAGTCTTGTTTGGGATTTATTTTTCAAAAACGTTAGCAAGTCCAGGAATTTGGGATTTTTCATAGTATTTAGCTTTTTTACCTAAGGTTTGTTCTTGCTAGGTTTAAATCTTGTCAAGCGTCCTTTATTTTTTCTATCTTTCACTCGTATTTTTAGTTTTTTGAAGGAGTTATTATGGCTACTGAAAAAATGGAATTCCAAACTGAGGTTCGCGATTTATTGAACCTTATGATTCATTCCTTGTATAGTAATAAAGAAATTTTTTTGAGAGAACTTGTTTCTAATGCTGCTGATGCTTTAGATAAAAGACGTTTTCTTTCTGTTTCTGATTCTAGCCTTTTGCCTGTCGGAACACAACTTCGCATTGATATAAATGTTTTTAGCGAAGCCAAACGCCTTGTGATTGAAGATAATGGTATTGGCATGAACCGCGAAGATTTGATTCAGAATCTCGGTACCATTGCTCGTTCTGGCACAAAGCAGTTTATGAAGAATTTGAAAGATTCTGACAAGTCGAATGTGGAATTGATTGGCCAATTCGGTGTTGGTTTTTATTCTGCTTTTATGGTGGCTCGCAAAATTGAAGTTTTAACAAAGAAAGCGGGCGAAGAACAAGGTTACCTTTGGAGTTCAGAAGGTACAGGCGAATTTGAAATTACAGAAGCTCCTAAGGAAAACGCTGGTACAAAAATTACTCTTTATTTGAAAGACGATGAAGATATTGCTGAATTCGCTGAAGAATGGACTGTTAAAAGTGTAATCCGCAAATACAGTGAATTTGTTTCTTACGGCATTTACTTCCACCCAGAAGCAAAGAAAAATGACAAGGGTGAAATGGAAATTCCTGAAGAAGAACGCTTAAATAAAGACCAAGCCCTTTGGCGTCAGAGCGAAAAAGAAATTACTGAAGAACAATACAAAGAATTTTATCATGTAGTTTCTCACGATGGTTCTGACCCTTCTGCTTGGAATCATTCTCACGCTGAAGGTTCTTTGGAATTCTGGAGCTTGCTCTATTTGCCTTCAAAAGCTCCTTATAATATTTGGAATCAAGAAGCTCAAAACGGTTTGAAGCTTTATGTGAAAAAAGTTTTCATCATGGATGATTGCAAAGAATTGCTCCCACCATGGCTTCGTTTTGTTCGCGGTATTGTTGATTCCGAAGATTTGCCATTAAATGTCAGCCGTGAAATTCTTCAATCCAACAAGATTATTACAAATATTCGTAAGCATGTGATTAAAAAAGTTCTTGAAACTCTTAAAAACATGTCTGAAAAAGAAGTGGATAAGTATAATGCTTGGTGGAAAGAACTTGGCATTGTGCTTAAAGAAGGCTTCTACATGAACTGGGAACACTTAGACGAACTGAAAGAACTTCTTCGTTTCCGCAGCACAAAAACAGAAGGCGATGCACTTGTAAGTCTTACTAAATACATTGATCGCATGCCAGAAAACCAAAAAGAAATTTACTACTTGATTGGTGATAATAAAGACACGATTCAAGGTAACCCATTGCTTGAAACATTCAGAGCAAAGGGCTTTGAAGTTCTTTTACTTTCTGACCCGATTGATGAATTTATGATGGGTTCACTCACGGAATATAAGGAAAAGAAATTCCATGATATTAGCCGCGGTGATGTTGAATTCGAAAAGACTGAAGAAGAAAAGAAAGCTGAAGAAGAATCAAAGAGTGCATTTAAAGGTCTCTGCGAAACGCTTCAAAAGACTTTGGATTCCGATTTGAAAGAAGTTCGTATTTCTTCAAGATTACAAGATAGCCCATGTTGCCTTGTTACCGACGAACACGCTATGAGCGCTCGTATGGAACGTATGATGGAAGCTATGGGGCGTTCAAATATGGAAAAGACAAAGCGCATTCTTGAAATTAACCCAACGCACCCGATTTGCGAAATGTTGAAAGCCAAAGCTGATGCAGGAGAATCTCTTGGAGAATGGCCTAAAGCGCTTTATGGGCAGGCTCTCCTTGCTGAAGGTTCTCAATTGCCAGACCCAGCTGCTTATGTGAAAGCTATTACTCAGTTGCTTTCTGCTGTAGCAAAGTAAAATTCAATAATTTAATCTTCCGCAGGCTTTGCCTGCGGAAGATTTCTTTTTTAAGTTCGAAATTTTAAAACAAAAAATTCTAAACCATTATTTTTTTACATTATTGCTTGAAATGAAAAATTTTTTACGCTCTACTATTTCAAGAATCTTTCGATTTGTTTTAGCCATTGCTATCATCTATGTTTGTATGGTTTTTTATTTAATGCTTTCCGAAAGGCGGATTGCGTTTCCTAAAGCAATTAAGCATAAAGAAGCTAGAGAAGCTATCGCCGATACAACAATGGTCCAAAAAGTAAGCTGTAAAATTTCTGATGACATTATACTTGAAGGCTTTTTTGCAAAAAAAGAAAACCTCCCGACTATTCTTTATTTTCCAGATTCTGACGAAGATGCCGCACAATTTATGGCCGAAACTCAAAACAGCAAAAACATAAGCCGTTTAGCATTTAATTATCGTGGCTCTGGCGAAAATAAAGGAACACCTTCAGAAGAAAATTTCATGCCCGATGTTATTCAAATTGCAAATTGTGCAAAAACGCTCTCCCCTACTCTTATTTATGCTGGGCGCGGTATTGGTGCTATTGCCGCAACAAAAGTTAGAGAAAATAATCCTCTCGTTTTAATTGACCCTAAAGAAAGTTTTGCTGAAAAAATTTCTGCTAAATACAGGTATTTATTCCCAAAATTTTTAATCCACACAAAGATTGCTTTAACAGAAGAAGATTTTAAAGAAAAAGCCCCTACATTATTACTTGAAGACAGAAGTGTCGAACAAATTTCTAATGAAAATTTCAAAAAGACATTCCCCAAAATTCCTTCAAGAAAAAGAACTGGAGAAACTCTTTCTGAAATTATGGATAAAATAATTATTCCAGAAAACGAGAATTCAAACTTTTAATTTAGATAGCCATTCTCGCACATGATAAGGCGAGACCTTTTCTTCTTGAAGTTTTTGCGCTAATTTAGCTCCGTAATTTGTAGCCATTTTTGTTGGGTGAGGCAAAATCCCGACACGTCCAAGGTCTAATCTGTCAGCATCAAAACAAGTATCTATTGTAGGGTTCCCTGTTAAATGAACATGGGTGTGATTTTCACAAGCAATACAAAGCAATTCAAATTGTTCGTCTGATAATTCAAACATTTTATTTCTCAATTCTCTCGCTAAAATAGCCCCGCGTTCACCATGTTTTGGGTCTCCATGGTCATTAAGACGGCGAGAATCATGAAAAAGAGAAAATAACCGCACCACAAGAATATCAGCTCCTGTGTGTGGCGCTAAAAGCAAACCATTATATTCCACTTGATTCCAATGTTCAAGACCATGAACTGAATAATATTCAGTACTGCGCTGGTTTTCCAAAAATTCTTGCAAGGCGCTAAAATCTATTGTCTCTTTCATTTGCAATACGCCTCTTTTAATTCACATAACTTTTGTAATGCTTGCAAGGGCGTCATTTCTTCTGGAGAAATTCTTGAAAGTTCTTCTTTTAATAGTTTAGAACTTTCGTCTGGTGGCGCAAACATTTCTATTTGAGGATTGTCTTTTAACTCCTGAAGTTTACGAGAATCACTCGGGTCAATTTTTTGTTTTTCTAAACGGTGTAAAATCCGCCTTGCTCGGCGCACTACTGTTGATGGGAGCCCAGCCATTTCTGCTACGTGAATGCCATAACTTGAATCACAAGCCCCTTTTGCAATCTTATGCAAGAATACCAGATTTTCACCTTCTTCTTTTACACAAACCTGGAAATTACCAGCGTGTTCTAAAGAATCAGCCAAGTTTGTTAATTCGTGGTAATGCGTTGCAAATAAAGTTAAAGCAGACTTTGTCACTTCATTATGCAAAGTTTCAACAATAGACCAAGCAATAGAAAGCCCATCAAATGTGCTGGTACCACGCCCGATTTCATCTAACAAAACAAGGCTTTTTGAGGTGGCATGGCGTAAAATATTTGCGGTTTCTATCATTTCAACCATGAATGTAGAAAGGCCGCGAGAAAGTCTATCGCTTGCCCCCACACGTGTAAAGATGCGGTCTACTACGCCAATTTTTGCTTCTTTTGCCGGGACAAAAGAACCAATTTGAGCAAGCAAAACAATTAAACCTGTTTGCCGTAAATAGGTGGATTTACCAGCCATATTAGGCCCAGTTATAAGCATTAAACGCATCTCTTCTGCATGTAATGAAACGTCATTTGGAACAAATGAAACATCTGGATTCACTGCCACAATAACCGGGTGAAAACCTTCTACAATTTCAATACCTGATTCTTCTGAAACTTGTGGGCATACATAATTATATTTTCTTGCAGCACAAGCCAAAGAATAAAAGACATCAACAGCTGCTATTGCTGAAGCAATTTTTTGGTACACATCCCGAGACGCTTCTACTTTATCGCGCAATTCACAGAACAAGCGGTATTCTTCTGCATGAATACGAACTTCAGCATTGGCTATAACAGATTCGCACTCTTTCATTTCTGGCGTAATGTAACGTTCTGAATTTACTGTTGTTTGCTTTCTTAAATAATTTTCTGGCACTTTATCTGTGTGCGTACGCGTCACTTCAATATAATAGCCAAAAACTTTATTGTACCCGACTTTCAATGTCGGAATGCCTAAACGTTCGCGTTCTCTTGATTCTAAAGAAGCTATCCATTCTCGTTTTTCCCGGATTTCTTCGTTCATGGCATCTAAACTTGGACAAGCCCCTTCGCGAATCATTTTACCTTCACGAACGGTAAGTGGCAAATCATCTCGTAAACAAGCAAGGATAGAATCGCCATGCCCGGAAGCTAAAGAAAGGGTTTGTGCTAATTCTTGCAAAGCTAAAGATTTTGCACTGGCTAACACGCCTGAAACCTGAGACGCCTGCACTAAAGAACGCCCCATGCCTGCTAAATCACGAGCATTCGCACGCCCACTCCCTATACGCCCCATTAAACGTTCCATATCTAAAATAGAGAACAAAGCGCTTTTTAATTCAGAAAGAAGAATTGGTGATTCAGCTAATTCAGAAACGGCGTTCTGGCGTTTTGTAATTTTGGAAACTGAAATCAATGGGTGAGAAATCCATTCGCGCAAAAGTCTACCACCCATTGCTGTAATCGAAAAATCTAAAACAGAGCAAAGCGTACTTGAAACATCGTCAGCATTCAATGGGCGCACAAGTTCTAAATTACGAAGCGTTGACGGATCAAGCGTCATGTAATCGCAAAGGTTCAACAAATCGAGTTGTGTAATATGCGAAAGTTCAGAACGTTTTAAATCTTGCAAGTAATAAAGGCAAGCCCCTGCAGCACGCAATTCCTGAATGCGGCCTTCTAAACCAAGCCCAGATTCAGAGTCAACTTTAAAATGAGAAAGCAATACAGAGCGAGCTGAATTTTCTGAAAAAACAGAATCAGGCAAAGGCGTTACTAAAATAGTTTCAGAGCGAACAATGGCATTTACACCTTCAGGCAATTCCATAGATTCCGGAATCAGAATTTCTTTTGGAAGCCTTCGTGAAAATTCACATTCAAATGCCATCAAAGATGACTTTGAAACAGCTAAATACCCCGTTGTCACATCGGCAAAGGCAAAGGCTACTTCTTTTTTCCCAATGGGTAAACACGCGCACAAGTAATTAGATTCTTTTGCATTTAAATTAGATTCACTCATTGCCGTGCCGGCGCTGATTACTTCAACCACAGCACGCTTTACAATTCCTTTGGCAAGTTTTGGGTCTTCAACCTGTTCACAAATCGCAATGCGATAACCGGCTGCCACCATTTTAGGAATATAACGTTCAGCGGCATGGTGAGGAAAGCCACACAAAGGCGTTGCACCTGCGGCACCATTATTTCTTGAAGTAAGCGTAAGTCCAAGAATCCGAGAAGCTATTTCTGCATCGGTTTCAAAAAGTTCAAAAAAATCGCCCATGCGAAAAAACAAAATACAACCAGGATTTTCAGCCTTGATTTCGTAATATTGTCGCATTAAAGGTGTGACGCTCACTATTCCTCCGCTAAGAAATCAATCTGTTCGCCAGGTTCTTCTGTTTTTGTTTCTTCTACAACTTCTGCTCGCACATATTGTGGCACAAGTAAACCAGAAGAAATCAACTCTTCAAATTCACGCAATCTTGGCAAATCTTCTGGGATTCTATTAATGCCAAAATATTTCATGAATTCAGGAGTTGTCACGTACGTGTAAGGGTTACCAACTGTTTCTGCTCGTGGGCCAAGAGCAATAAACTTTTTTTCAAGCAAACTTCTTAATGGAGCATCACAAGATACACCGCGCACATTTTCTATTGCCGCTCTTGTGATGGGTTGTTGGTAAGCCACAACAGCTAATGTTTCAAGCGCAGCCTGAGAAAGACGGCGAGCGTTCATTTCCGGAAAGAGCTGTCGAACCCAAGGGTAATAAAGGGATTTTGTTCTGAAGCGATAACCGCCTGCTTGTTCTACAATTTCAAATGGAGAGCCTATTTTTTCTAAAGATTCATTTGCTTTTGAAAGGGCGTCTGAAACCATTTGTGGTGTGACAAACATTCCAATAATTTCACGGATGCGTTTTAAATTCACTACATCTGGAGAAGCAAAAACCAATGCTTGAATAACCTTTGACAAATCTTCCACATTTTCAATTTTAGGAAGTTCAAGTTGGGCTTCGGTATTTTCCGTTTTGATTTCTTCTGACATAGATTACTCCGCACTTTTTAAACTAAAGGCGTTTCAACACAGCCTGTGCATGGTGATAAAAACCTTCCGCAGAAGCAAATTCACCTATTGCTTTTGCATTTTTCAACATCGCTTTCTGAGAATAGCGAATAATACTTGTGCGCTTCAAGAAATCGTAAACACCAAGTGGGCTTGAAAAACGAGCTGTACCATTTGTTGGCAAAACATGGTTCGGGCCAGCAAAATAATCGCCAACAGGTTCACTAGACCAAGGGCCAATAAAAATAGCGCCTGCATTGTCTAAACGTTCTGCTAATTTTTCGGCGTTTCTTGTCATCACTTCTAAATGTTCCGGAGCGATTCTATTTGCAATCGCTACACCAGCGTCCCAATCTTTCACAACCAGAATTCGGCCAAAACGGGCAAGGGATTTTTCAAGTAATTCTTTACGTGGAGAAACTTCGACTTGAGCTTCTACGCAAGCCAAAATATCTTTTGCAACATCCATAGAATCAGTAATGCAAATAGCTGCTTCAAAACCAGAGCCATGTTCTGCCTGGGCTAAAAGATCAGCAGCAACAAAATCCGGGTCAGAAGAAGCATCGGCCATAACAAGAACTTCAGAAGGCCCTGCAATCATATCTATGTCTACAGTTCCAAAAACTTCTTTTTTAGCAACAGCCGCAAAAACATTACCCGGCCCCACAATTTTATCAACCGGAGTAATACCCTTTCCACCATAAGCTAAAAGAGCAACAGCCTGTGCCCCACCAATGTGATAAATTTCTGTGATTCCAAGTTCTTGAAGCACAAATGCTACCGCCGGATTAAGGCCACCCTTTGCCGGAGTCACAACAACAATTTCAGAGACGCCTGCAACAAGTGCCGGGACTGCATTCATAATAACAGTACTTGGATAAACGCCCGCGCCACCAGGAACATAAAGGCCTACACGGCGCATTGGTCTTATACGCTGGCCAAGGAGAGAGCCTTCTTTTGTTACAAAGTTCCAACTTTTCTCCATTTGCTTTTTGTGAAAGTCTCTGACATTTCTGATAGCAGAACGAATCGCTGAGCGTAAAGATTCAGGCGTTTTAGAAGCAGCACTAGCCACCGTTTTTGCAGATATTTTTAAAGAAGAAGCGTTTAACCCATCAAATTCCTTTGCATATCGCAAAGCAGCGACAACACCATTTTTTTTCACATCTTCTAAAATAGAAAGGACTTTTTTATGAATTTCTGGACTAGGAGCAACCGAACGCGAACAAAGACGTTCAATTTCTTCTGATTTAGGAGTAACTTTCAAAATTTTCACGAATACCTCTCTACTTCTTTGATTTTTTACGACGACGAAGTGGCTTGGATAAATCTTTTGCTTCGCGCATCATAGCACGGCGAGAAACTTTTTTTTCTGCTTGTTTAGAAACCGATTTATCTTCAGAAACCATACTTGCTTTCTTTAAAAGAAGAGCAAATTTTTTCTGGTCTTTCAAAATTTTATAACAAAGTCCATCAATCAATGCAAGCCAAGACGCTTCAATAATATTTGAACTGACTCCAGCAACATTCCATTGTTCTTTGTCATCGCCAAAGGTTGTCCAAACACGAACCATCGCATCAGAACCTACGCTAGAACCTAAAACGCGAACTTTAAAATCATCTAAGCGAACTTTAGCCATTACCGGGAAATAAGGCAACAAGGCTTTACGAAGTGCTGCATCAAGAGCATTAACCGGGCCATCGCCTTCAGAAACTTGGTGACTAATTTCTCTACCAATCTGAAGTTTTACAGAGGCTTGAGAAACGCTTACTCCTTGAGTATTCTTGTCTTCAATCAATCGGTAATTCAAAACCTGGAATGGTTCTTCAAACATACCGAGTTTTCTAAACACAAGCATTTTAAAGCTAGCTTCTGCTGAGTCAAAATGCCAACCAGCATTTTCTTTTTCTTTAATTGTTGACAAAAGACCTGTAACAATTGGGTCACGTTTATCAATACCAGGTTTAATGGCTTGAAGTTTTTCAACAACCAAAGAACCACCAGCTTGGTCACTTGTGACAAAAACACGATTATTGCCAACACTATGTGGGTCAATATGTTCAAAACTTCTTGACACTTTCATAACGCCATCAATATGTGCACCACCCTTATGAGCAAAAGCGGCTTCACCTACGTACGGAGCTCGAACGTCGCTACCTAAATTTACTACCTGATCTATACCAAGGCTTAATGCACGTAACTTTGCCATTTTCTTTGACACAGTCATTTTTGCATTCATCTTAAAATGAAGGTCTGCGGCAATTGTTGTTAAATTAGCGTTTCCACAGCGTTCACCAAAGCCATTGATAACACCTTGAACCATAGTAGCTCCGCCACGAACAGCCATCAAGGAGTTTGCAACAGCCAAACCACTATCGTTATGGGTATGGATTCCAATTGGTGTTGAAACTTTTTTAGAAACTTCTTCCATTATTGATGCTATTTCCCAAGGCATTGTGCCGCCATTGGTATCACAAAGAACCAAGAAAGAAGCACCACCTAATTCAGCAGCTTTTAAAGTTTCAAGAGCGTATTCAGGATTCGCTTTAAAACCATCGAAGAAATGTTCTGCATCATAAATAACTTCTTCAGAATGCTCATTTAAATAAGCGACAGAAGATTCTATCATGTCTAAATTTTCTTCAAGCGTTGTACGGATAACATCTGTTACATGTAAATCCCAACTTTTACCAAAAATGGTTTTTACTGGCGCTTTACTTGCTACCAATGTTTTTAGCAAAGTATCATTTTCTGGTAAAATATTTGGCCGACGTGTACTACCAAAAGCCGCAATTTTTGCATGCTTCAAATTCAACTTTTTCACTTCACGAAAAAATTCTTCATCTAAAGGATTACCAGGATTTGGCCACCCGCCTTCAATATAATCAATTCCAAAAGCATCTAATTGCTTGGCTATTTGCAACTTGTCGGCAAGAGATAAACTAACTTGACGGTCCTGATTTCCATCTCGAAGTGTGGTATCATACAAAAAAACTTTTTTCATGCTAGAAAATTTAGAAAAACTACAGAAAATCTGTGTTCCAAAATTCCAAACATCATTTCAAAATTCAAGTAAAAACCATTAAAAAAGGAACGCCATTACACGTTCCTTTATAAAAATTATTGTTTTCATTTATACGCCAGGCAATTTTAAAATATCACGAAAATCTAATTTACCAGATGTTTCTTGCGATACAGGAACTAAACGAGCCAAAGATTTGCCTGCCCGTTCGATAACAAATTCTTCTCCTGTTAAGCGAACTTGATCTAAAATTTCTCCGAAATTTCTACGCACTTCCATTGCAGATATTTTTTTTGCCATTATTTACCCAACAAAACTTTATCTTGAATAACCAAATCTACACGACGATTTTTTTGACGACCATCTTTTGTTTTATTATCGCCAACAGGGCGTGTCATACCATAACCTTTTGAAGTAAGTCTAGAAGCATCAATCCCTTGACTAACCAAAAAATCCATCACATTTTTAGCTCGCTGTTCTGAAAGTTTCATATTGTGTTTTTCAGAACCTGTGTTATCAGTATGCCCTTCAACAAGAACGTTCAATTCTTGGTATACAGACAAAATGCCTGCGACTTTTGCAAGACTTGTTTTTAAATCTTGTTTTAAAGAAGCTTTATTTACATCAAACAAAATATCTGACATAGAAAGAATAATCCCTCGAGCATCTTGAGTAACTTGAATCAATTTAGATTGAAGTTCATTCAATTTTGACTTTGCTTCTTTCTGCCTTGCTTCTGCTTTAGCGCGTTCTTCAGCAAGTGCTTTTTCAAGTTCTGATTCACGTTCTTTAGATGCTCTCAATAAAGAATCTTCGCGAGCACTAGCTTGTGCTAAAAGAGTAGCTTCTCTTTCTTTTGATGCTTTCAATAAAGAATCTTGTTTTGCATTGGCATGAGCTTCACGTTCTTTCATTTCTTCTTGAGTTTCAAGAGTCTGATTTTTAGCCGCCAACAAATCATTTTGCAAAGCAGATAAACTGTCTTTTCTCAAATCAGCAATCGCGTTTTGCGTTTTTTCGATTTCTTCCATAACCGTTTGGCGTTCTTGAATGGCTGCTTCTGTATTTTTTTCAATTCTATCTGTTTCTGTATAAAGTTTTAAAAGTTCTACATAAAGCGAACAAGCTTCAGCAAAATAAGGCAACATATCAGACTTAGGCATTTCTTGTTCAAAGCGTTCTAATTGCTTTGCTCGTGCTTCGGCTTCTGCCCAAGTTACATTTGCCAAATAAGACGTTACAGGAATAGTTGATTTTACTTGCTTCAAATCTTCGTTACAACGAGTTGCAAATTTACCAGCAGCTTTTTTTGATTTTTCTTGTACCGGTCGAACAGATTGTTTTTTGGCTATTTTTTTAGGAGGTGTTTGCTTTGCTGGTGTTGACTCTGCTGCAAAAGAAAAAGCTAACCCTAAAGACAAAAATAATAAAACTAGTTTTTTCATTTTTGAGCCTCCTTCGCCACTTTTTCTTGTTTGAGAATAGCCTTATATTCTTCTAAACGTTGTTTGTCTTTTGCCAAACCTTCTTGAACTAAAATACTGTCTTTCTTTTCTTTTTCTCTTTTTGCTTTAGCAAAAACAACCCGATAACGCAAATTGCTCAATTCTGCTTGAACAAGAGCTAATTGGTCATCGCCAATTTCTTCAGAAGAACGCGAAGAATCTAACGGGATATTTGCGTATTCAATAAACTCTTTTTTGATTTTAGCTTTTGATGCTTCATTTCCTGCTAATTCTGATTGCATTTGTAATGTATGCAACGCCGGATTCCCCGAAGAACAACCTATATACAACAAGGCAGTCATCGAGAGTAACAATGTGATTTTACGCATTTTTACTCCTTGAAAAAATTCTCCTTTGAAAATAGTATTTAATTTCACAACAAAGTAAGGCAAAAATAAACTTCGTGTGGTAATTTTTAATTTTTTACAAAAAATGTGATTTTAACGAAAAGAAAAAAACTTTTTTAAACTCTATTTCTTTTTTTTCACTAAATTTTCTTTGTCAATTTAAAGTGTTTTTATGTCTGAAACTATCCGTTCTTATTCTGTCACAAAATATTTGACAGCTGTTAAAAATCTTGTAGATACACGCGTTAAAGACACGTGGGTCCATGGAGTTATTACACAAATTCAAGAACGCGATAAAATGATTTACTTGAGTATTGCCGATTTTATTGAAGGCGATGTAAAACCACAAGCTATTCTCCCCCTTTATATATTCCGCTTTGATTTTATAAGGTTAAAAGCCAAATTAGCTACACTATCAAAACCATTTGAACTAAAACCGGAACTAAAAGTTAAGTTATTTGTAAAAGGTGATTTTTATGTTCCTTATGGCAAATTTCAAGGCCGTGTAATAGATATTGACCCAGCTTATACAATCGGAGAACTAGCACTTACAAGAGAAGCCATTCTCCAACGCTTACGCGAAGAAAATCTTTTATTTAAAAATAAATCGCTTCCGTTAAGTGACGCACCTTTACACATTGGTTTAATTACTGGTGAAAATTCTGCGGCTTATCACGATTTCACTTCTAAATTAAAAGAATCCGGATTTGCCTTTAAAGTCACAACAATACACGCTAAAATGCAAGGGAACGAAACCGAAACAACAATTCTTTCGGCTTTAGGAACTTTACGCCAAAACCAAGATTTAGATGTCGTTTGTATTGTCCGTGGTGGCGGTTCAAAAACAGATTTAAATTATTTTGATAGCGAAGCCTTGTGTAGAGCAGTAGCTAATTACCCGGTACCTGTTTTAACGGGGATAGGGCATGAAATTGACAAATGCCTTTTAGACCAGGTCGCTTGGCAAAATTTTATAACGCCTACCGATTGTGCTAAATTTTTAATAGACAAACTAACAGAAGCATGGCAAAATATCAGAGATTTAGCTTTTGAAATCGCTGGCAGAATTCATGCAAGAATCCCTTCAGAACAAGAGCGACTACGCTTTTTAAGAACAAGTTTAGAACAAAGGATTTCAAAACTTTTTATTCATAAACATGAACAACTAGATTCTTTTATCAAGGATTTGCAAAAAGAACCTGGCAAAATATTTTCAGAAATGCATTCTTGGTTAAAAAGAAACCAAGATGGCTTAAAAAATGGTTGCAGAAAAATTCTGGATTTTGAAAACAAACATTTTGAAGTACAAGAACTTCGCCTAAAAACCAGAGACCCTGAAACCATTCTAAAAAAAGGCTACACCCTCACACTTAATGCAGAAGGCAAGCCAATTTATAATCTTGAACAAATTAAAGAAGGCGATATAATTATAACAAAATTTGCCAATGGAAAAATCAAATCCGTAGTTCAAGAAAAATCACTTTCTTGAGAACACTTTAAAGGTTGTTGCATACTGATTTTTTTCGTCTGCGCTGAATTTTTCTTCGCTATCTAAAACCCAGCCATCACCAAGTGGTGGCATAAAAACATCACCATCAATAGTGGTTTCTACAGAAGTCAAATAAAGTTTTTTACAAAATGGCATGGCCTGCTTGTAAACTTCTGCCCCGCCAATAATAAAGCATTCCGTTTCACCAGATTCTTTTGCAAATTCTATAGCTTTTTCAAGTGAAGAAAAAACTTCACAGCCTTCAATTTTCAAATTTTCTTTTCGCGAAAGGACCAAATTGACACGATTCGGGAGTGGCCGCCCGATATCTTCGTAGTTTTTTCTACCAAGAATAATGTGGTGCCCGGTTGTGATTTCTTTGAACCGTTTTAAATCAGAAGAAAGTCGCCAAGGTAATGTACCATTTTTACCAATCACGCCATTTTCAGAAACAGCTACAATGCAAGAAACAAGCATATTAAACCGCAATAGGAGCTTTTATTGTTGGGTACGGATCGTAATTTTCAAGTTCAAAATCTTCAAATTTGAAATCAAAAATGTTTTTTACATCTGGATTGATTTTCATTGTAGGCAAGGCTCTTGGTGTTCTAGAAAGCTGTTCTTTTGCTTGTTCAACATGATTCAAATACAAGTGCAAATCACCAAATGTATGGACAAATTCTCCAACTTGTAAATTGGTTACTTGCGCAAGCATCATAGTTAAAAGTGCATAAGATGCAATATTAAAAGGAACACCTAAAAAAGAATCAGCACTGCGTTGGTAAAGCTGGCAAGAAAGTTTACCTTCTGCAACATAAAATTGGAACAAGCAATGGCAAGGAGGCAAAGCCATTTTATCCACTTCGGCAACATTCCATGCACAAACCAAATGACGGCGAGATTCTGGATTATTTTTCAAAGATTCTACAAGATTTGCAATCTGATCGATATGACCACCATCTGGAGTTGGCCAACTACGCCATTGGTGTCCATAGACAGGACCTAATTCACCATTTTCGTCGGCCCATTCATCCCAAATGGTCACTTTATTTTCATGCAAATAACGAATATTGGTATCACCTTTTAAAAACCACAAAAGTTCATGAATAATAGAACGCAAATGCAGTTTTTTGGTTGTCAAGCATGGGAACCCTGCTGAAAGGTCATAGCGATTCTGGCGACCAAAAACAGAAAGAGTACCAGTGCCTGTGCGGTCTCCGCGTTTTACGCCATTTTCCAAAAGGTCTGAGAGCAAATCAAGATAAGGTTTCATACTTTAAAAAATAGTTTATTCTAAACCGAATTTTTTTTGAAGGACTTTTTCTAAAGCTTCTACAGAAATTTCTACTGCTTTTTCGTTCCAATGAGAATCAGTTTTCCAATAAAGGGATTCTCCTACATCTCTTGCTTTGAAAAGTGGCGTGTGAAGATCTATATAATTCAGGTTTGCCTTTTGCATTTCTTGAAACAAAGAACGGGCAAAAAAGTCTTCTTTATTTTTATACTGGAAAAAATAATTGCGATTAGGCGGAATTACCCACAAAACATTCACGCCCAACTCTTTTGCCGCTTTTGAAAAAGAAGAAAAAACTTGAACCATATTACCAATTGAAGCTGATTCATAATTTTTAAAATCATCATCTGCAAATTCTAAATAAGACAAACCATTTTCTTTATGCGGAATGGCTAATGGGTGATGGTCGCCATACCATTTATAACGATAAGTATCTAGAAAAGTTCTTACATACGAGACAGGCAAAAATCTTCGCCAAGTAAAATCAACTGAAGATGTTGCTGAGATGAATAAACGGTCTCGGAGTAAAATTAAAATTGGCGGAACAAAAGAACGATTAGCAACGCCTTCAATATTTAAAAATAAAGCGAGCTCTGGTAAATTCCTTTCCACACATTCAATCAGCAAAATTTTGGGGCGTTTTTCTTGCGGAAGTTCTTTAAGTTGTTCTAAAACTTGCCCACCTTGTGCTTTAAAATTATTAAAATGCGAAAAGAAAACAGGAACTTTATATTTTTCAGAAAATTGTTCTGGAAATGGTTTATGTCCAAATTGCACCAACGAAAAAGAGTCTCCCATCCACCATACCAAAGAGGCATCTGGACTAGCAGAAACTACGGATTCATTGATTCGATATGGTTTTAAAAATGGTTCGTCAAATTCTTTTACCGAAGTCAAACGAAACAAATCACCTTTCGGAGAAAGCATCACTGGGTAAAGTCCTAAAAGGAAAACCACCAGTAATAAAGCGGCAAAAATTCCTGCAAGGCGAACGCACCATAAAAATATTTTTTCTTGCTTATTCATCTTGCCTCGTTAAAACTGAAAATAAATGAACCCCTGGCCAGAGAATCGACCAAAGAAAATTAAAGGCAATAAATACAACAAATACTTCAATAGAATCGGGACATTTTTATTCGAATATAAAAATTGAAAAAGAAGAATCGCCCCACCAAACAAAACAGGAACCCAAACCATAGAAGGTAGCAATTCGCTCCATTTTATAAGTACACCTTCTGAAGAAAAAATATGTGTGAAAAAAGATTTCCAATATTGAAGCCATAATGAAAAATTTGGCGCTCGAAACAAAGTGAAAAGAAATGTCACTAAAGTAAATGTGCGAACACATCTCCAAATTTTAAAATTCTCTTTTTGATTAAAGTGTTGATCATACAAATAAATCAATCCATGTAAAATTCCCCACAGAACAAATGTCCAAGCGGCTCCATGCCACAATCCACTAACAAAAAATACAGCCATTACATTAAACAGATGGCGTAAAGAACTACAACGAGAACCACCTAGTGAAAAATAAACATATTCACGCAACCAAGACGTTAATGAAATATGCCAGCGTTTCCAAAAATCATAAAAATTGAGAGCTAAATAAGGCGTTTTAAAGTTTTCCATTAAACGAACGCCGAACAACCGAGCGGTTCCTATAGCAATATCTGAATAGCCTGAAAAATCAAAATAAATCTGGAAAGCAAAAGCTATAGCAGATACAAGAATCATTGATGAAGAAGCATCCTGTGGATTAAAAAAAACGGGGTCAGCAATAGTTGCTAAAGTATCAGCAAGAATCGCCTTTTTAAAAAAGCCTTGTAAAATCCGAAAAGTCCCATCACGAAAATTTTCTATCGCAAATGATTTTTCTTCAAAACGAACTTGTGGTAAAAGGTGCTTTGCATTTTCAATCGGCCCCGCCACTAATTGCGGGAAAAAGGTTACGTATAATGAATATTGAAGCAAACTTTTTTCTGCTGGAATCTTTTTTCGATAAACATCTATCACATAACTTAAACTCTGAAATGTGTAAAATGAAATACCCATAGGGAGCAAAAGACTTGGCAAATGAATTTCTCCGCTCAATGAAGAAAAAATGGCATTCCAGGTTTCTTCAAAAAATCCCAGGTATTTGAATAAAAAGAGAATTCCTAAATCAAAAAACAAACTACAACATAAAAAGAAACGCCGTTTTTTTATTGCTATTGTTTTTCCTATAAAACGTGCCATGGTATAATCCATGAAAACAACAGCAAGCATTAAAATCAAGTATTCAGGGCGAAAACAAGCGTAAAAATAAAGCCCGGCTAATAAAAGTAAAAGTCTCCTTGGCAAACCTTTAGGCAGACAATAAAACAGCCCTACAACAGCTATTGCAAAAAGAATAAATAGCCAAGAATGAAAAAACATATTTTAGTAATTCAAGCCGATAAAAACACCTAACTTAGAAGAAGCGCCACTAATACCAAAGCCATCTAACAAGCAATCATAAGAAAGGCCTAATTCTAATTGTGTTTCTGATGTTCTAAAGAAAACTACACCTGTTGACACACCACCAGCAAAGCCCCAGATATCAGAATCTTCAAAACTACCCGAAGCAAAACCAATACCTAAACCTAAACCAAAATAAGGAGAAATTCGACTAGCATTAAAATAATAACGCCCACCAATAAGTATTGTTGTATGCCAAATCCAATCATCACCAAAAGAAATTGAATTGTAATCCATAAATGTTATGGCTCCTTGTGGAGAAGCTTCCCAAATACGTCCATAATTCAATTCAAGCCCTAAAAGATGCTCGCCATCCATATTATGCCAAAAAGAAGGACCGAGGCCAACATGTCTATAAACAAAAGTCCCTTTTCTAGCTTCAAGTTCTGTCTGTTCTTTTTCAGAAATTTTCCCAACTTCTTCTGTTTCTGTAGAAGCCGTGTTTGCTAACGCCGCTTTTACAACGCGTTCAATGACAACATCTAATTCATCAGGATTTTCTGCTTTCATTTTAGATGAATTTTCAATAGTGCCATCATTTTCTATTTCGGCATAAACAATAATAGAACTACCAAGTGGCATTAAACTCACACGTAATTTTCTATCAGCTTCTGCGGTTAATGTTTCTCCTTGTTGAACAATAGCATCTCGCACAAGCATTTCTATCGTTTTCGTATCAACACCTGAATTGGAAGCGTCTATTGAAGCGATTTCAATTTTACCAGCAAAAGCCAAACTAGTCAAAAACAAAAGCAAGAACTTTTTCATTTTTACCCTCTAGATGTTTGTTCAAATTTTAATTTTTCGTAATTTTTCAAAGCTAAATTCAAGCGGTATTCATTCGGGAACAGACACACTAAGCGTCTTTCTTTATCAAGCATACAATCCATTGCATATTCAGCAGAAAAATTACCTAATTCTTTTTCATCGCCACTCACCCACCGGATTCCATAAGCAGGGATTTTATCAAGAGAAACTTCAGCTCCGTATTCTGCTAAAAGTCGATATTTCAAAACATCAAACTGAAGTTCGCCTACAACACCTATTACAGGAATCGGAGATTTCAAAGGTTCATAAAGCTGTGTAGCCCCTTCTTCAGAAAGTTCTGCTAAACCTTTTGCCATTTGCTTTGATTTCAAAGGATTCAAAAGTGTAACACGCGCAAAAAATTCCGGAGCAAAATCAGGAATGCCAGTAAAGTTCATTTTTTCGCCATCAGTCAGAGTGTCACCTATACGAAAAAGACCCGGGTCATTTATACCGACAATATCGCCAGCATACGCATGATCAATCACTTCTTTATCTTTGGCTAAAAATGCCGTTGGCGCGGCTAAACGGATTTCTCTTCCTGTGCGACAATGATAAACTTTTTCTCCGCGAGTAAAACTTCCAGAACAGATTCTTAAAAAAGCAGTTCTATCGCGGTGTTTCGGGTCCATATTGGCTTGAATTTTAAAGACAAATGCACTAAATGAATTTTCTTCTGGATTGACATCGCGTTTATCGGTTACACGCACCATTGGCGGTGGCGCTAGTTCAGCAAAAGCATTCAATAATTGGCGTACACCAAAATTATTTACGGCACTTCCAAAGAATACAGGACACATTTCACCTTTTAAGAATTTTTCTTTATCAAATGGATCCATTGCTCCTGTAACCATATCGTATTCTTCACGGAACTGTGTTACCCAATTTTCGCCACACATTTCAATAAGACGCGGGTCATCTGGGCCTGACATCTGAATAATTTCCTGACTACCTTCTTCTTTGTTAAAAGTATGGAACGTGTTTTCTGCAATACTATAAACGCCTTTAAACAATTTTCCAACACCTATTGGCAAAGTAAAAGGAGCTACTTTGATTTTTAGAATGCTTTCTATTTCATCTAACAAGTCTAAAACAGGCCGACCATCTAAATCCATTTTATTGATAAACGTAATAATCGGAGTATGACGCATGCGGCAAACATCCATCAATTTAATCGTTTGGCGTTCCACACCGTTTACGCTATCAATCAAAACAAGAGCAGCATCTACTGCAGTTAAAGCTCTATAAGTATCTTCACAGAAGTCTTGGTGACCCGGAGTATCTACCAGGTTAAACATGCAACCTTCAAAAGGAAAATTCAAAACAGAACTTGAAACAGAAATTCCACGTTGTTGTTCGATTTTCATCCAGTCACTAACGGTATAGCTTCTGTTTGATTTTGCTCTAACATGCCCCGCTTCGCGGATAACATTTCCATACCACAAGAATTTTTCAGTAATTGTTGTTTTACCAGCATCTGGGTGACTCACAATAGCAAATGTTCTGCGCTTTTGAATTTCTGATTTCACAATAAACTCCAAGTTTTCAAGGTGCAAATATAGCAAACATAAAACACCTTGTTTTTAGATTTTTTTATGAACTTGTCTTACATTTAAGTAAAACCCAACAAGCGAGAGTCGTGGCAGATGCAAACTTGTTTGCAATCTGACAAGAGCCGAGCGCAACGGGTTTCTGTAAAACTTAAGCAAGCGAGAGTCGCGATAAAACAAATTGTCATGGCGAGAGGCTTTTAGCCTCGTGGCCATCTTGTTTTTTGTCATTACGAGCGTAGTATAAATTGTCATCGCGAACGCAGTGTGGCGATCTACTGGCAAGCAGATTGCTTCCACCACGCCACAAATGTGGCTCGTGGCAGGCTCACATTTAGGCTTCGCGAAAAAATCGTTTCACTCCATCGCGAGTGACAAGAATCGCGAGGCAAGTTCCATCGCAATGACAAGAATCGCGGGCAAGTCTTTCTTTGCAATAAAAAGGTTTGTGTGCGATTTTTGCATAGGCAAAAATCACCTTTCCCCATAAAACAAATTTTCATGAAAAGATTTCCAAATAACAATATTTTTAAGAATCTTTTTTCAAAAAAACAAGGCTTTTATCTTGGAATCCCGATAAATATTTTCAGATAAAATTTAAAGTGAGGTGAACTATGGAAAACCAAGAAAAAAACGAACAAGATTTCCAGAAGAAAAAATGTTTTTGTCCGTTGTGCAATCATTGTAACTGGCATCTGGCAAACAAACACCTTTTTTGGAAAGATTATTTAATTTCAAAAATCACGCATCTGCAATTTTGTCAAAAGCGACCTGTGAAGTTTAAAGCTTATACTTGTAATTATTGTGGCAATACTATCCTTTTGAATTCTAAACCACAAAAAGAAAACACAAAAGATTCGTCTGCTGATAAGTCGCAACTTTATAAGACGATTTTTCCTTTAATGGCTTGTATTGGATTAATCGGCTTTACCGGAAGTTTTGTCATGTTTAAAATTTCAAAAAAATTTGCCAATCACCAATTGAATGCTCTGCAAAATTTCTTAAAAAGACATTCTCATTTTTAAAGGTTTTATTCTAAGTCTGTGCTGCCGGCATTAATTTTAATGTCTGGCAGATCCAAGACATAAATAGCAAGGCTCCAACCAGAAGCAGGGCCTGTTGGAGTCCATGTGAAATCAAGCTTCCAACAATGTAATGTTCTATCAAAGGTAAATGTGTGTGAAACAAAACGGCCTTCGTTATAATTGTAACGCGTGCTATAAGACATTGCCCAATTCGTTGTCGGTTGAAATGTTGCAGAAATCGAAGAGGAATGCGAAATATCATCTTTAAAAAGCTCTTTGCCAACGCGTTTACTTGTAAACGAATAGCGATAATCAAATCCGGCACTCCAGCTGTTCATTTCATACTTTCCCATTTGTGAGGGAAGCCCGGCATTAAAACTACCATTCCAATTAAAACTCTTAGAAAGGTCATAGCCCCATTCTATCAATTCTGGGATTCTGACTTTCAAAGGGTCATCGCTATACTTGTGGTAAAAAGAATGCCTTGTCCTAACAGTAAAAATGTAATCTTTAAAAATTTGCAAACCAAATGTCGAAGAAATATCAGACCAGTGTAAAGAATCGGCAGCAAAGTTATAAGACACATTATGTTTTGAAGTTAAAAGCCTTCGCGTATCATATTTTAATTCTTGTTCGGTAGAATCATTTTCATCTTTTTCACTACTTGAATTACTAGAAAGCAAATACTTAATATCAAAATCATTTGAAAGAGATAAACCTATTGTCTGTTGTTCTGTCTGAAACGGTGTTTGCCCTAAAAATGGGTGCGGGACAAAAGTTTTAACCGTATCAATTTCTGGAGCATAAGTGTAAGAAATGCTTGGAGAAAGCACGTGGCGGAGTCCTGTAAAACGACCAATTTCAGGCACCCAGATTCCATAGAGTTTTGTGTCAGCAGTAAGGCTATAATTATGATTATAAGCCACTTCACCAAAATCTATTCCTTCTAACTCCCAAGAATTTTTTGCTCGACGGTATTTCAGAGAATCTTCAGGATTTTCCCAAGAACGCCCTGTCCAAAAGCCAGAAAAAGAAGCTCTTGGAGTAATATTAATCACGTCAAAAAGCGAACCTGAATAATCTAAAGAAAAGTTCCCTGTATAACCCATATAAAGAGCTGTTGTATCCTTATTCAACAAAGTATCTTCTTCTGTCCTTGTATAAAGGTTCGCTCTATTTGAAAAACTATAATTGAACTTCTCTAAAAAAGAAGGTTCTGAAGCAACTTCATCTTCATCAGCTTCAAATTCAAACAAAGGCCCACTCATACGGAACTGAACATCTGGCAATTGCCTTTCGATAAGACCAGTTGTCAAATTGTATTCTTGAAGAGCTTTAACTGTAAGTGTCTTATTATTTTCAAAACGCCCAGAATAAGTCATTTGAGCATTTGCTTGTTGGTTCAATACGGTCTCTGCATCAAGAGCATTATCTTGTCTGATACTTTTACTTGAAACAAACGTACCAGAACCACTCAATGTATGTTTACCATCTGGTGTTAAATTCTGGTTATGAGAAAAAGAAATATCATAGCCGCTATTACCAAAATCAAATTCTTCTAAATAACTCGTATAAGAAATACTCCCATCTAGCAAATAACGAATCTTATAACGCACTTCTCCAGTAAGAGTCGTTCTTTCAAAATTACCCTCTTCTCCTTCAATCAAATCGCCTTTAATCGTTGCGTCCCAATAATCATTAGCCGCATAATAAAATCCAAGATTTTTCATATAAAAACCCTGCACCTGATCGCCACCAAACTTAGGCGTCAAAAGGCCAGACTTACGCCCACTCTTTAAAGGAGCAACAATCATTGGCAAAACAGCCACAGGCACATCTGCAATATTCAACACCACAGGGCGCACCGTAATAGTCTCTTTCGGTTTAACCACCATTCGGCGTCCATAGAAATAATAATGCTGGTGACTAGTATCATTACACGTACTAAAATCGCCACGCGAAATAAGCATTCTCGAATCAGGAAGCCGCCTGACTTCCATACCATTCACTTGATTATTATCCTGAAAAGTAGTCGCGTAATAAACTTCACCAATTTTACTTTTCATATTATACTTCATTCGCATACCCGCAAGAGAAGAATTCCTTTTCTCGCTGATAATCGGGTCGCCAGACGCAACAAGCACCGCTTTTTCTTGATTATAAAGAATCGTATCGGCATCAAGAGTCGCCGTTCTAAAACTCAAACGCGCATCTTTATTCAAATTAAAAGTCGAAGTTTCCACATCATAGACCAAATCCACAGCATTATATTCCAACGTATCTGCCGCCGTAGAATCCGAAAGCCAATCATCTTCGACCTCTGACGAATCTTCTTCAACCACTTCTCTTTCAGGCAAATCAAAACGCATCATTTCTTGCCCATGCGCAAACACGGCAAACAAGCAAAAAAACACGACAAAACGAATGCCGTTATAAAAGTTACGATTCATCACTTTTGGGCAATTTAGAAAAACTTGTCTCAGAAATTTCTATAAAATCTATTCTTTCTCATTCAGATTCAACAAAGGGCGTTCCCCGGCCAAGTTCAGAAAAAAAACAAATGTGGCCTGGGTCGGGCTCTGCTCGCCTCGAAACTCGGCTCATCGAGCCACTACGTGTCTCGCCACCAAAGTGCCACGATCCCTAACGCAAAAGCATTTTGAAAACATTTCACCTTGTTTTCCCCACAAAAAAAAAGACAGACTTTCGCCCGTCTTTTTTACACCCATTAAAAATTAACGCAATACCGAGAAGTAAGTAGAAACAGTTCCTGCTTGTTCCAAAGTAATTGAATAACGACCACTAGGAACTTTATCGCCATCCCAAGAAACCTGATTAGCACCTGGTTTTGCAGAAACAACCTTATCTAAATAAACTTGCCCATTCGCATCAGTTATAACAAGGCGAACATCGCCCGCTTTAGGTTTAGCAACAAAACCCACAACAGAACGATTAAAAGCCTTCAACTTTGCATTACCCTTTACAGTAGCCTTTTTCTCGGAATTTTTCTTTTCTTTAAAAACTGGTTCTTTATCCACATAAACAGCTTTTACTTCGCGAGCAGAAACCGTTTCATTATCCAAAACCACATAACCATCACTCATTACGCTTAAAAGTTCTGCATCAGAAGAAGCACCTTGGAGTGCAACAGCTTCTAATTCTTCTTTAGAATAAGAAGACTTGTCTTTACCATACCACTTTTCAATAGATTGTTCTGAATAATCTTTAATAGTCAAAGTTTTACGGCGCATTGTAAGAGAAAGCGTATCACCTTCTCTGATTACAGAAATTTCTACTGGTTTACCTTTCTGACCACGTAACGCATCGCGAGCTTCATCAAAAGACTTTCCTGTAATAGAAACAGCATCTACCGCACAAATTCTATCTTCAGGAAGCACGCCTGCTTCTGCTGCCGGAGTTCCTGGAATAACTTCAACAACTCTGACACCTTCTTTTGCAGGGACAATAGTTATACCAACTCCACCAAAAGACTCATCAGCCATTGAAGGAATTGACAACAAAAGTGAAAGAGCCATAGAAACTTTAAGCAAACGATTCATAGAAACTCCTTGAAATTTAAAACTCATTTGAAATATATAAAATTATTTTAATATGAAAAATGTTTTTTTAGCGTTCTAAGGTTTCTGTTCCATCAGCCGATTCGACATCATCTTCGTCATCATAATATTCCCATTCGTCTTCGTCAGTTTCAGGAACAATTAAAAGCCCTAAAGAAACGGGTTCCCCTTTATCATTCAAAAAACCTTCCAAAAAAAGATTCGAAGAAAGGCGAACCATACGCAAATCCATCATTGTTCCGCCATCATGAATACTTTTTTTGCCCACGGTAAAAAACAAAAACTTCTTTTTCTTGTATTCAAATCGATTCTGTTCAAAAATATAATTCCAAGCCGATTCCCCTTGTTCTGACTGAACGTAATTACAAAAGTTTTCATCAATATTACATTCAAATGAAACGTATTCTTGGTATTTCTGGTTCCATTCTCTGCTAAATGCACAAGACTGCACCGATTTACCACCATTTACTTTTCGATTTAATTTTTCATTGATAACAAAAATGTCCATTTTTTCATTTTTCACTTGATCCCAGACATCGCGTAAAATCAAGTAAGATTCAATATCTTTTGGGCATTTTCCATCAAGTTCCACTGCTTCACTAATTGAAAGCATTTTTTGCTGTAAATCTAAATCAAGAGAAGCAGGGATTTCGTTTTCTTTAATTTTTTCAATTACTTTTCTCGGCGGGACCGTTATAATTTTATCGCCTTGTTTTATTTGGTAACCAAGTTCATCTCGGACCATATTAAAACATTGTTGCACGTGAATATCTACCGTATTAGAGCCAGCCGAAACAAAGTCTACGCCAATTTTCAAAAACCATTCAGAAGCGTTACTAGAACTTGATTTATCTAATTCACAAAAAGGTTCTTCCCGAATACCATCAATGTAAATAATATTGGCTTTTAATTTTGTTAAAACTTCGCCACCTTGTTTATCAAGAGTTTCTAAACTCCAGAGATTAGGGTTACGGCGCAAAACTTCAGCTAAAGCCTTATCGCCATCAAGAGCCGGCAAAAGAGAATCGTTCCGTGCATTTTTTTCTTGCAAAAGTTCTGAATAAGACGTAACAATATCTGGGTTAGAAAAGAGCGTCCTTTCTCTAGCAAAAGAAGATAATAAAGAACACAAACAAATTAAAATTATTCTTTTCATAATATTATTTCCTATAAATCCTCTTTAATGCTAAATGTATTAAATACGAAATGCCACCCAAAACAATAATCACAGGCCCTGTTACCAAATTAAATTGATACGATAAAAATAGCCCCAACACAACCAAGACTAAAGAAATTAATGAAGCAAAAATCATCATTGAACGTAAACTTTTTGTATAAGATTCTGCAATAAATGCCGGGAGCGTTAAAAGAGCTATCACAAGAATAAGTCCGACTGCTTGAACAGCCATAACAACCGTTAAAGCAACAAGCGCAAGAAGTAACATGTAAATAGGTAAAACCCGTTCGCCCCGCGAACGGGCAAATTCTGGGTCATAAGAAACAGAAAGTAATAGCCTAAACAAAAAGGAAACAGCAACTAAAATAATGGCTAAAAGAACAGCCATAAAATAAAGAAATTCTGTTGGAACCGTTAAAATACTACCAAACAAAAAACTAGTCATTTCTCCAGCATACCCCGGCGTCAAATCCGTAAGAATAACGCCCAAAGCCATTCCAAGAGCCCAAATGACGCCAATTAAAGTATCTGAACGATTGCGTTCTTTCCAAGTAAAAATTCCCATTAGAAAAGCACAAAATAGCGAAAAACCTAAAGAGCCAAACATCGGAGAAAAACCAAAAAACACAGCAAGCCCAACACCACCATAAGAAGCATGTGCAATGCCACCAGCAATTCCAGATAATTTATTGACTACAACTAAAGATCCCATAACTCCACACGCTATTGAAACAAGAATCCCTGCAATCAAAGCGTTTCGCATAAAATCCATTTGCAAAATTTCTAACATAAAAACCTACTAGAAAACATTTCCGTATTTTCTTGTAATTTCAAGAATCTCTTCTTCTAACTGAAGTGGTAAAGGGTTTATTCCCAAAGATAATTCTTTACTATCAAGAAGCGTTTTCCCAAGAGCGTTATGGAGAGCCATTGTAGCGTCCATGAACTTCATTTGCGTGGGTTCTTCTAAAGAAAAATTTAACGGCTTCTTGTTGAAAAGAACTCTGGAATCAGATACTTGAGCCCCGTATTCGTCTTCTACTCCCATATTAGCCAAAACAGCATGCGTTTCTTTTAATGCTAATTCTAATTCATCTACTGCAAGAGCATTCTTTTTTCCGGTCGCACTCACAATAAAATCGGCATTTTTTATTGCACAAGAAATTTCTGGATAATTTTTTAAATGAATAAATTGCACATTTTCATTTTCTTTTTTAGGAAAACCATCAGAAAAATCAGCCACAACTGTTACGAAAGCCCCATATTTCAAAGCATAATGCACAATCCCTGACCCCACTTTTCCAAATCCAAAAACAAGAATCTTAGAACCTAAAAAAGAGGAATAGCCAAATTTTTTCATAGCTCTGAAATAGCCGTCTCCCGTTCCAAACGATGTTTCAATTTTTTTTATTTCGCCTGAATCTGCGACAAAAACTGGGAAAGGAGCGTTTTCATAGTTTTCTACTCCTGAACGCGTTAATTCTACAGTCCCAATTTTAGGCATAAATTTTCTACAAAGACCTGCACAATCAAGAACGATATCAAAACTTGTATTACTTTTTTCAATTTGAACCAAGGGGATTCCAACTTGTTCTAAAATACCAACTATTTTTTCATCATGAGGTAATGAAGGAGAAACAGCAATAAAAAGTTCTGCTCCAGAAGCAATTAAACATTCATATTTTAAAAGCGTATTTCTAAAAATCGGTGTATTATCTAAAATCTTCAAACCTTTAAATGGTTTAGAAAGTTCCATCAACTTCTTTTGTCTAAGAAGTACCGGGTATTCTGATTCTTTATAAAATTCTCTTGTCCAATTTTCAAACATGTAAACGTTCCATTAAATCCGGTAAAATTGCAGGCAAATCTAAAATTGATTCTAATGAAAAATCCGTAAATTCATTAGATAATGTTTCGCCGACAAGAATAGTAAACCAACCTTTTGATTTTGCCATTGGCAAATTTCTAGAAGCATCATCTAAAAAAACAATTTTTGTTAAATCATTTTCTTTAAAATGCAACTTCAAAAAGTTTTGCATTTTATCATACGCTGACGCTACTGGTTTTCCAATCCAATCCATTGCTTTTAAATCAAAAATATATTCAAAGCAAGAAAAAATTCCCATTGCTTTTAAACCAGCTGACGCCCAATCGGCACGGCCATTTGTAAAAACAATTTTTTTCCCGGGCAAATTTTCTAAAATACTTTTCTTTTCTACAGATAATGGCGGGTAAATTAAATATTCTGGCTGATGAATAAAATCAAAAAAATCATTCGGAGAAGTTCCGTGTTTAACTTGAAGACCAGAAAGTGTTGTTCCAAATTCCTGTAAATATTTTTGCCTAATTTGAGATGCTTTTTCAAAATCCACTGAAAGAAGTTCTTGAACAAATTCAGTAATTCTTTTATCTAAAGAATCTAAAACATAACGTTCTTCAGACGTATAAAGCGTCAGGTCATAATCAAAAAGCCAGATAATATTATCAGCTAAATTCATTAATAATTTACCAATCCACCAATTTGCCTTGCTAAATAAGTGGCGTAATTATCAGTCATTCCACTTACAAAATCAAGGACCTGGTGATAAGCTTCTGCCGTTGTTACAGTTTGTCCTATTTTAGCTTGCCCAATTAAACGCACAATTCGGTCGGCACGATATGAACTCGCTCCTTTTTCACGATAATCGTAAACGCCTGCAATAAAAGCATCAAGTACAGTACTTAATGTGGTATAACTCCCTACTTCAAGTTCTGTCTTACGTCTATCTGGGTAAATACGCTCACGGCCAAGGCGTTTGGCAATTTGAATCCCACGCATAGTATCTGATTTAGAATGAGAAAGCAAACCACCTTTTAAAGAACCATTCATAATTTCTTCGTAATGCCAATAAAAAACTTCTGCCACATCATCAATCACATTTTGGATAGCAAGTCCTCTGATGCTTGAAAGAAAGTCTCTGAAATTTTGACCGTTTTCTTCGTATTTTTTATCAATATCTACATCTGGTCCACAAAGGTACATGAACATTTCCCGAACATCTGAGAAATTTAAAATACCTAGTTCTATAGCATCTTCAACATCTAAAATAGAATAGCAAATATCATCGGCTGCTTCCATTAAGTAAACCAAAGGATGACGTTGCCAAACTCCATCATCAATTTCTGGAAGCCCAAGAACCCAAGCGGTTTCACGATACAGCTGGGCTTCAGTCATAAACAGACTTGTCGGGGAACCATAAAAAGCAGTTCTTGGATACTTCATCATCGTTCCAAGAGTTGCATACGTTAAACGCATTCCACCATCTAAAAAATGATATTCCAATTTTGAAAGGATTCTGTGCCCTTGTGCATTGCCATCAAAATTTTCAAAATCAGACATTTCTTTGTCAGAAAGACCTTTTAATGGTTCGCTATTGCGATTTTTACGGAACCATTCTCTAATTGCGGCTTCACCTGCATGACCAAATGGTGGGTTTCCAATATCATGAGCAAGACAAGCGGCCTGTACAATCATGCCAAATTGATAAGCGGTAAAATGCTCTGGTAAATGCTTTCTGATTTTTTCAAAAACAGAGATAGCAAGGCTACGCCCGACACTTGAAACTTCTATGCTATGTGTCAAACGACTGTGAACGTGATCGTTTACAGAAAACGGATGCACTTGCGTTTTCCTTCCAAGTCGTCTAAACGCCGTTGAAAAAACAATTCTATCATAATCTCTATGAAACTCAGAACGATGCGGGTCACGAGCAGCCGGGTGACCATATCGCGTAGCAGAAAGAAGCATATCCCATTGTAGCATAAGTTAAAAGATAGCAAAGGAAAACTAAGAAAACAATTTTCTAACCAAGATAGACTTCTTGTCTTGAAGTTCTTACTAATAAGTGTTTCTTGATTCAAACAACAATTTCCTGAAAGTTCTCATTACAAAGGAGTGTTCCCCTTCCCTGGGCGATGCTATTGTCACTTGCGATGGAACTTGCTCGCGGTTCTTGTCATTGCAAAACGTGCCGCTCGGTTCTTGTCATTGCGATGGAGTGAAACGACAGAAGCAATCTCCTTGCCAGTAGATCGCCACACTACGTTCGCGATGACAACCCTGAACATGTCACTCGCGATGGAGTGAAAAGATTTTTTCGCGAAGCCTAAATGTGAGCCTGCCACGAGCCAGACTTGTTCCAAGGGTGGCGTGGTGGAAGCAATCTGCTTGCGAACAGATGGCCGCACTGCGTTCGCGATGACACACCTGAACATGTCATTGCGAACTCTGAAAGAGTGAAGCAATCTGTTTGCAAGCAAGACTTGTATTTGGATTACTTCGCTACGCTCGTAATGACAAAAAACAAGATGGCCACGAGGCTAAAAGCCTCTCGCCATGACAACCCTACACTTGCCCCGCGATTCTTGTCATTGCGATGGAGTGAAAAGATTTTTTCGCGAAGCCTAAATGTGAGCCTGCCACGATCCACATTTGTGGCGTGCTGGAAGCAATCTGCTTGCCAACAGATCGCCGCACTGCGTTCGCGATGACACCCCTGAACATGTCATTGCGAACTCTGAAAGAGTGAAGCAATCTGTTTGCAAGCAAGACTTGTATTTGGATTACTTCGTCACACTCGTAATGACAAAAAGTAAGATCGCGAACGGCACAAGTGCCGTTCGCGATGACTAGTATTTTTGCAAATAATTTCTCCAACAAAAAATGGGCACCTTCGGTGCCCATTTTTAAAACTTCTTGTATAACAAGAAATTACTTAGCTCTTTCTAAATAAGAACCATCGCGAGTATCTACGCGAATCTTTGTTCCTTGTTCAATAAACAAAGGAATCATAACTTCTGCACCAGTTTCAAGTTTAGCTGGGCGCATAACGTTACCACTTGCTGTATTACCAGCAACGCCTGGAGGAGCATCCACAATCAAAAGATCAACAAATGTAGGCGGAATCACTTCAATAGCTTTTCCATCCCACCAAGTTACTTCAACCATAGCCCCATCGAGAAGCCAAAGTTCAGCACCATTCATAGCATCTTTTGGAATTTCCATTGTTTCCATGGTGGTATTATCCATAAAGAACCAGGTAGCACCATCGTTATAGAGATAAGTCATTTCACTATAAGTAACTTCAGCTTCTTCAACTGTGTCACCACTTTTCCAAGTGCGTTCTAGTGTACGACCTGTCACTAAATTTTTAATTTTAACGCGGTTAAAGGCTTGGCCTTTACCTGGCTTAACAAACTGGTTTTCCATGATCATGTAAGGCTGACCATCAACCATAATTTTTAACTTTTTACGAAACTCGTTGGTGCTAACAGTACCCATAGTAACCTCATTAAATTTTTGGGAAATTTAAATATTTATGCAGAATTCATCAAATCCTTTTTTAAGAATTAATGAACTTCTTGATTTTTTAGAACTTAAAGATGTTCCTGGCATTGATTTTTCTTCTGATTTTCCAATGCGAGTTCCACTTTCCTATGCAAAAAAAATGCAAAAAGGAAATCCAGATGACCCTCTTTTACGCCAGGTTCTACCAACCTTACAAGAAAAAATTGAATCTGAAGGCTTTTTAAAAGACCCTGTAGGCGACACTCTTGCCCAAAGAGAAAATGGCATTTTACAAAAATACAAGCATCGCATTCTATTAATTGCTGGCAACACTTGCAGCGTTCGTTGCCGTTTTTGTTTCAGAAGAAATTCAAAACTTTTAATGCCAAGTAATCTTCCAATTCTTCTTCAAGAATATCTTGAAAAAGATTCTTCAATAAAAGAAATCATTTTTTCTGGTGGCGACCCTTTTATGACGCCAATTTCTGTTATAGAAGAACTTATCAAAAAAGCCATACCAGCAAAGGCAGTCCGAACCATTCGATTCCATACGAGAGTTCCAATAACAGAACCAGAATTAGCCACAACTTATCTGCCTTTATTTGAAAAATATTCAGAACGCTTTCACTTTGTTCTCGTTTTACACGCAAACCACGCACAAGAAATTTCTAATGAAACAACAAACTTACTCAAACAATTCCAAAATGCAAATGTTCTTTTACTCAACCAAAGTACTTTATTAAAAGGTGTAAACGACTCAGCAGAAACACTAGCCGAACTTTCACACACCCTCTTTGAAAATGGAGTACTCCCTTATTACTTGCATTTACTTGATAAAGCACAAGGGACAGCACACTTTGAAGTCAACGAACAAGACGCTAAAAAAATTTATCACAAGCTATTAACTTTACTTCCTGGGTATTTAGTTCCAAAAATGGTTCGAGAAAACCAAGGAGAAAAATCAAAAACTCCCGTTTTTTAGAACAAGGCTTTTACCCCTAAATGTAAAAAGCCTTCTTCAAAATCAAGCTCTGGCCTTAACGCATAATAAAGAGACACCGCAAAAGAAGAACGGTATTGGATTATTCCTAAACCATACTGGTGGTGAGTTTTCCAACCATGATACGGAAACATTTCCCGATAAATTCCAGGTTGATAAAATACTTCAAATGCTGTTTGCCAAAGTCCTTGAAAACGCAGTGCTACTTCAGTATTTCCATAGCTACGAGTCTTAATAAAATCTTTTCTAAAACCTTTCCAAGAATCACTACCGCCTAAGCGAAATAAATCTTCGTTTGCAAAAACATTTCCTGTTGGGAGTAATGTGGCTCCAGAAAAACCGAAGCGAGCAACCCAATCATAAGAAAGCAGAAAATACTTTTCATAATTTCCAAATAATGACACAAAATTTTCCAGATTACCTTTTCTATAATTTTTCACCCGCATTTCTATATTTGCAGAAGTTCCAGATGTCGGCAAATAAAAAGCATCAAAATTTTGATAAGAAAGTCCTACCGCTGTTGTCCATTCATTATTTCCAACACCACCCCAAACAGTAAATTCCCATTCAAACGACAAACTTCTAGAAACCCCTATTTCTAATAAAGCATCACTATACAAAGTATCATCTTCTAAGATACCTCTTGCTAAAGCCTTCCATGCTGTTCCAAAAATCCAAGGTTCTAAATATTCAAAAGAAATTCTATGAGCAATATCACCAGAAACACCTTCTATATCTAAATTCCTGGCCGTTCCTAAAATATTTTTCAAAGAAACATCTAATACTCCTATCCACTTTTCATCTTCACTTGAATAAGAAACAAGACCTTCAATAAAACTACTAGAAGTTTCTTGCATGTAGAATAATGGAACCAAACGATTACGATTTTTTTCTCTATAAAGTTCAGGCTCTTTTACTTTTATAAAATGCCCCGAACGTTCCATTTTTTTTACTGCCCGAGATAAATCATCTAAAGCTACTTTTTCTCCAGGGACTATTCCAGACAACTTAACAAAAACCTCAGGTTTGGTTTTTCTTAAAAGTTTATTGCGCGGGGTTCCATAAACAAATCCTTCTCCTTTTTCATTTACAAAATAAAGTGTATCGCCTTTACATTTTTCATATAAATTTGCTCCGACAAAACCATTGTTTTCAAAGTTTCTTTGAATCGTTTTTAAAAAATTATTTCGTTTTGCCTTATCTTTTGTTTCTACTAAAATTTCTTTTTCTTGTTCTGTAAAATCTCCGACAAAAAGCACTTCTGAGCACATTTCTTGTGCAAAAGAAATTCCAGAAAAAAAGCATAAAAGCAAAAAGAGTAATATCATAAATACGCCCTCGCCTCCATAGACCATTTCTGGAAAATATTTTTATTAACATCACCAATTCTTAAAATGTATCTAGTACCTAATGACAAATAATCTCCTAAACTCAATTCTCCATTGGCTTCTATTCTCCACGTTAAACCTTTATCATAACCAGACATTAACGAATAAGGCAAATAGTCAAAATCTGTCGCTAAATGGATTGCACTACAAGAAACAGAAACATCTATCTGACTATTCCATAAATAGCCTATTCCCAAGCGTCCTTCTTTTAAAAGAGCATTAAATTCATTTCCTTCTTCACCTTCGCCATAACGAGCTTTAAACGCTGGTTCTACATAAAACCCAAATGGCAAATCTCTTTTCCAAGAAAATTCACCTTCATACGCGTTCCATGTTAAATCAATCAAAGCTTTTAATTTTGCCTTTTCAACTAATCCATCAAAATTCCACACCTCATTTTTACGCCCAGAAAAAACCATATTTAATCTTTGCCAATCTCGTTTTTGCGTATACCCACTCCACAAATCTTTTTTTTCGTATTCTGTCCCCGGATAATAATGCAATTCAAAATTTCCATCAAATGGTAACCATCCCAAATTCCCTTCGATAAAATACAATCCACTTGTCACATTTTGCAAACCCGAAGGTGTTATTTCCGGGAAAAATAATTTCACACCAGTTGTATCATAACTTTCTGCATGCCAATCTAATCCTAAAATAACATCTGTTAAAAAGCCTTGTTTTATTTTGAAAATTTTTGCAGGTTCCCATTCAAAAAAGAAATCAAATGACACGTGTGAAGCTTCTACCGCAAGCGAATCTGAACGTCCCATTCCCTCATACACAAAATTTCCATTATCCACCCCTTCAATAAACAATCCCGTTGTACTATCATAAAGAACATCACCTGTTCCGGCCGCAACGGGTTTATAAATTGCTACATAAGGTTGTTCTTTTGTTAAACCAAATTCATAACGCAAATCAGATACAATACCCAAATTAGAATTTTCAAATTTTAAATTTTGTTCTGAAAGCCAAGTATTATTTGTTTCTCTTTCTTCGCTATTTGTTCTTTTATATTGAATCAAATGTTGCAAAGTAAAATAATCAAAATAGACATCTGCCATCTGCGTCCAAGAAATCTGTTGCAGAGAATCCAACCATTCTCCATTTTCTTTTTTATTTTTTTGATTTCTGCTTCCAAATTCTTCTTTAATCAAAAAATTTTCTGCATTTAAACTGACTCCACCAACATTCAAAAAACGAATCGCCATAAATTCATCTACATTATATTCTCTTTCCCAATAAGCAAAATCAGTTTTAGCATAAGGTCTGATAAAACCTTGATTAACGCCTGTTTCTAAAATTCCTTGGTAACGTTTTGATGAAAGAGAATCTTCTGCTGCAATATGAATAAATGAAAGAGAACTTTCAGATAAATTTCCAAAATGTTCTAAATAAAATCTTGTCCGCATTGAATTTTCTTTTGAAGATTCATTTTCTTTATAGCCCCATTCTAATCCACCATACAAAAATTTTGCTGCCCTAAACCGCATCACCAACAAATCAGATTTCTTATTTCCAAAACTATCTAAAGAATCCAAATCCCAATTTTCTTTTAATTCATAAGAATCATAACTTTTATCTTCACCCGAAAAGTCTTCTGTTAAAAAGCCACTTTCAATATAATTTCCAGAATAACCAAACATTAATGGAAAATTCAAAAGCATTTTAGAAGAATCTGTTTGAAAATTCCAGCGAAAAGCTCTCCCTTCGGGGCCTTTTACAAAAGGCGAAACCGTATTAGAATCCTTTCTATAAAAGCTAGTTTCTAAATCTAAAAAAGCATTCGCATACGCAAACCGCAAACGAGCCGAAGCTTTATCCATTTGAAATGGTCTATAAAGAGTTCCCAATGAATCTTTTTCTTTTAAACTTTCACCTTTATCATTTTTTAAAATCTGATACGCCGTAGAATCTAAACTTCCTCTTTTCAAACGTTCTACATCACTTTCTAATCGAAAAGCCCCAACATCTAACCAAAGATTTTTACTGCGGTATTTTCCTTTACCGGCAAATAATCGTGAAGATTCTCCCAAATGATACGCATCGTATTCTACTCGGATTTCATCTAATGAAGAAGGCAATACACTTCCTTTAAAATCAAGGACACCGCCTGCATAATTCAATTCATAATCTTCTCCGCGTTTCAATTTTTTTCCATTTAAATAGACCGTTTCTGATTCTGGCACAAGCGAAAGAAAAGCAGCGGTTCCATCCACAACATAACCACTTCTTTGCCCATCAACACCTTGGAATGAAACTGAAAAATGTTCAGTTTCATCTACACCAAAAACTCCTCGGACTTCTGAACTTTGAGTTTTCGCTCCGGCCATAACACCAAGAGTATTGCGTTCTATGCCTAAAAAGCCAAAGTTTTCTTCTTTCCATTCCAAATCCCCTAAATGTAAAAGAGCAAATGGAGATTCCACTCTAAAATACACTTGATCAACTTCTTGCAATGTTGCTGTATTTTGGTCTCCTGCACTACGCCCCACATCAGATAAAAAAGCATCAATATAAACACTATCTGTTACAAAACCTTTCATTGAAAGGCGAAGTTCTTGATCTACTTCTGTTCCGCCATCACCCACCACAACAGATATTGTTTTTGAACCAGATGTTTCAAGAGCATTAAAATTTTTTGTAGAATCGGCTAAGGAATCTTCTGTTTGAAAATGATCAGAAGCAAGTAAAGAATCGTTCCACAAAGGTAAAGAATCCACTTGTAGTGAATGAGAATATATGGCCAAAAGCAAAAGCGCAAAAAGTAAGCGGCCAAGCATTCTAAGCAACCTTTCTAATGATTAGGTTCCACCACCAAAAATTGCCGTGAATCAAAAATTTGTCTACCACGAACTAAGTCAACACTCCACTCGCCCGCCTTTAATCTTTCTAGAGCAATAGAGCTCATGCAAATATTTCCATTACAAGTACACGGAACAATAAGCATTGTATCAATACCGCAAAACCAACGATGTTCTAAATCTAAAATAGAATCTGACGCTAATTTAGAGTAAAAATAAACACGCGTATGCTCATCAAAAACAGAATCTATACCAAACGCTGCACCGCCAACAATATTGTGGCAAACCACACTTTCTGCTTTACGCAATTGGTCTACTTTAACAAAAGAATCAGTCGAATCTGAACTTGATCCAAACAAATCAAGAATCCGATGGACCAAGAAGGCTAGAAAAAGCAATAAAAAGAAGACAGTTGTTTTGCGAAGTTCTCTAAAAAACGTCGGCGCTGTCACAGCCTACTACCTGACTAAGCTACTTGTATTCTGAGTAAAGGAAGGAACCGCATCTAATAATTTATCAATTAACATACGATTGTAATCTTCAATACGGTTAGGGAGTCTTCCTGAAAAAATTTGGATAAGAATAAGTGATGCGTCTACAGGAGAAATATAGACTGCTCTAGATTCTCCAATGTAAGAAACCGCCTGAAATTTTTCTCCCCCAAGCATAGCGCCAATCTGGCTAGCAGAGTCAAAAGAGGCTGTACTCAACACAGCTAAAGGCATTGCGTCCCCATTAAAAGAACCGGCCTCAGCAACTACAGAACCATCTCTATGACATAAAACGACATACTCGGCCTTTACGCTCAAAAGATAAGCACGCATTAACTTAACCACTTTTGCGGCATCTTCTGAATATACAGCAAAATCACTCATAAAAAAGTTTAGTCCTTTTTCTTTTTCGGCACGTATGGACGCAATTCAATATCATCATCTGATACCTTAGGCTCTGCATTATTAGGGGTCAATGTTCTTGAATACCCTGGCATTTTAGAAGCAAAAGGAGAATCCACACGAGGACGTCCAAAAGGCGAACCTATAGATTTTGTAAACAAACCAGCACCCGCAGACGGAGTCGATGCAGCTGTTTTAGAAGACGCAAACGACGGCATACGGAATGGTGAACCGTTATTTGGTTTAGGCATTGTGGCTGGTTTTGCATTTGGTGACGGATTTTGAGCTGGAGAAACATTCAAACCATCTTTACTCAAAGAAACGTCATGTACTCCTGTACTTCCGGCGTTTTCTTCGGCAGCTTTACGCAAAAAGCCCTGTTTCACATTGAATTTTTCAATGACCAACATTGCGATAGTTTTAAGTGTTGTAACAACACCTTTACCATTATGAGCAGTTGCTGGAAATGCAGGAACTTTTCTTGGGTTAAGCGTTGCGTTCATTTCATCGATAGAAAGAACGTCATCCATATCTCGTTTGTTATACTGCAATACAAAAGGCATTTCGTCTAAATCCATGCCATAATCGCTTAGATTTTGACGTAAATTTTCCAAACTTTCCAAATTTTCGGCTTGGCGAGAACGTTGAGAATCCGCAACAAAAACAACCCCATCCGCCCCACGAAGAACTAACTTACGAGTACTATTGTAATAAACCTGTCCAGGAACCGTATAAAGCTGAAAACGTGTTTTAAAACCCTTAATATCACCAAGATTCAATGGTAAAAAGTCAAAATAAAGTGTACGATCACCTTCGGTAGCAAGCGATACCATATCTGTCCGCTTATCTTGCGGCATTTTCTGATGTATTACTTGCAAATTCGTAGTTTTACCACTTAAACCAGGGCCATAAAACACAACCTTGCAACTAATTTCTCTTGTAGCAAAATTTATTGACGACATATTCCAATCCAAAAAAATCTATACCCTAATCTAATTAAAAAATCATTACAAATTTTGGAGATTATCGTTTTTTTTATGGATTTTCTCACAAAATCACACTTTTTTTCCTTTTCTTCATACCAGCATAGCCATTTCACGCCTTATTCAGCTAAAAATTGGGATAAAACAGAAGTTCTACCCTATTTTAAAACCACTTTTTTGTAAACTTATTTTAGCATTTTTGTATAAACTTAGCACAATTTGCTAATAAATTACTGCTCACATCAAGGCAGATACTTACAAAATCTAGAGCTGCTCATACGGCACAAGCATTTTAACAAGTACTTTTTGGGCCCACTTGTATCTTAAGAAAAGAACTTGATAGTTATAACAAAAAATCATATTTTTTATAAAATGATTCCCGATTCTCATTTTCACTTACCTTCAAATTTTTCCAAAGAAGACTTCGTTAAAGAACTTCAAAAACAACACTATACCGGAGAAGTTTCTACTTGTTTTCCACACTTATGGGATTCAGAAATCGCCATTTTAAAAAATTCTCTTCATTTTTCTCACTCCATTGGCATTCACCCTGAAATTGTTTCTCAAGTTTCTGAAAAAGATTTAACTCTTCTCAAAAAACTTTTGCTTGAGAATCCTGAACTTTCTATTGGCGAATGCGGGTTAGACAAAAGATTTGAAAATTACAATCCAAAAGGCAAACAAGAATTTGTTTTTAGAAAGCAAGTCCAATTCGCTAAAGAATTAAATCGTAAAATCGTTATCCATTATGTTGGTGATTTTTACCGTGTATTAAACATTTTAAAAGAAGAATTACCAAAAGACCACCCCATTTACATTCATCGCTATTCTAGTAACGAACAAGCCACTCAAGAAGCTCTTTACTTTAAAAATATTCTCTTTGGAAATCCTAAAAATATTAAAAACATGCCGCTAGAAAAAATCTGTTATGAATCTGATGCCGATGACAAATTTTATCACAAATCAAAAACAATTTATGAAAGTGTTGAGCAAATGATTCAGATTGTTAAAAATGAATTTTCCAGAATTAAAAGGCAAGTTTTTATTTAACCATTTTACCATTTTGCAAGAGCGTTAGTTATAATTAAATCTTGCATTTTTTCTATAGCTCTTTCTTGACCATGTCTATCTTCGGTTTCATTTTTGAGCACATCGTAAACACCATCAGCCGATAAACTTTTAGCTTCATAAATCATACGTTCTTTTACATTGTCATAAAATTTTACTGCAACGCGAATGGTTACTCGATAAGTTTCAACCTCGTCTGCACTGTTATAATTTTCTGGTTTATTTGTATAACTTAACAAAGTCAAATTAAAATCGGCATCGGCTTCTCCGTTTATCAAACGAACTTTTCCGGCATTTTTCCTAAAAAGTTCTTGAACACCTATTTGAATTTCATTACCTAATACGGGGTCTAATGTTTTATTATCAATTTCAGCAATACGCACTGTTTTTATATGTGATGGTAAGGTAGTTGCAGTAAAACTATAACACCCACATAAGGCAATAGCAATCAAAAGTATCAAAAAAAAGCCAATTCTAATTTTCATAATTTAATTATTGTGCCATATCAAGACGATTCAAAGTTTCCACTTTTTTATTTTCTGTAGCTTCTAATTTTTCTACAGCCTCTTTCGTTTTAGAAATTGCATTTTGCAAATTTACATTTTCTGTTTCTAACTTTTGAATTTCTTGTTGCTTTTCTTTATCAGCACAAGCAAATAGAGAAACAACACAGAAAACAATAAAAAAAAACTTTTTCATCTTTATCACCTCACAAAAGCAAGGCGGCCTTCGCCACTTTGCAAATATTTATCCATATAATTTTTTGCCAATTGACAAGCGTCTTTTAAATCTTTACCAAGAGCCATATTAGCAACTATTGCCGCTGAAAGAGAACACCCTGTCCCATGTTTTTCAGTTCCTAAAATCCGAGGAGAAGAAAAACGAAAACGTTCTCCTTTATAAAAAAGAATATCCACAGATTCTTCGCCAGAACCATGCCCACCTTTCAACAAAAGAGAAAAATCTTTACCTATATTCAATTCATCGCGACTTGCAGAAACGCCTATTCCTAAAAAATTAAACTCATTTTGATTAGGCGTTACCAAATCTAACTCTGGCAAAATGGAAAGCAATTCATCAGCTTCTTCTTGCGATTTGAAAAAAGCAAACCCAGAACTAGAAGCCACAATCGGATCCCACACTAAAAAAGCTCTTGGGAAAAGTTCTCGAATTTTTCTGATAATTTTCCGCAAAACAAAAGCGTTTTCAACTAAACCTATTTTAACGGCTTTAAAATCCCTAACTTTAGCTAAAACTTCAAGTTGTTTTTCAATTTGTTCTACAGGCACCCAATTCGGAGAAAAGAATTCATTTTCATTTTGAACTGTAAGTGCCGTACAAACCGCTTGCCCATAAACTCCAAAAAATTCCATTGCCTTCACGTCGGCCAAAAGCCCAGCGCCTGCAGAGCCATCAAAACCAGCAATTGTCAAAGCTAATGTTAAATTTTCGTGTTTCATAGTTCTAAATATACATTAATCCAACCTAGGAGCAATCTAGTCTTTATTTCTAAAAGGCTAACAGCTAAAGACTCTAATAACGCTTCTTTTTATTTTAATTTAAGTTTTGTGTTTATAAAACCATTTAATTAAGCCTTTCTTTCCTATTTAAAAAAGATTTATCCTTTATTTTTTTTGCTTTTTGATACAGAAATAACTAAATATATGTAGATTTAGTGTAATTCATTGATACTATTGGAGTTAGCAAATGTCATCGTCTTCAAAAAATGTCACAAAAAAAGATATTGTCGAAGAAATAGCCAAAAGAACTGGCTTAAAACAAGTTGACTCTAAAATAATTGTAGAACGCTTTTTAGATGAAATTATTCAAGTCATCAGCGAAGGCAACAACATTGAAATCCGAGGGTTTGGCCGATTTAAAATAAAGCCACGAAAAGAACGAATTGCAAGAAACCCTCGTTCTGGAGAAAGTGTCACTATCCCAGCAGGTTTAAAACCGGTTTTTGAACCTAGTAAAGAATTAAAAAAACTTTTGGAAGAATCAAACGATATAGACGGTATTCAAAAGGAACTTTCAAAAATCCATGACTAAAAAGCAACCCCAAACATCAGTTATACAGAACAGAAAAGCAAATCATCTCTATTTTATAGAAGACCGCTTTGAAACAGGGCTTATGCTTATAGGTTCTGAAGTAAAATCTATTCGAAATGGAAAATGTAGCATTTCTGAAGCTTGGGTAGATTTAGATGATAAAAATGAAATTTGGCTTGTTGGCGCTCATATTGATGAATACTTATTTGCCAATCGTTTTAACCACATGCCAGCAAGACGCCGTAAACTTTTAGCCCACAAACACGAAATTCAGAAAATGAGAAAAGCTAAAGAACTAAAAGGCTATACTCTCATTCCGTTAAAAATTTATTTTAAAAATCGTTACGCCAAACTAGAAGTAGGAATATGTCGCGGAAAAGACCAACAAGACAAACGACAAGATATAATCAAACGAGATGCGAAGCTAGAAATGGCAAGAATTGCAAAAGCTCGGCGTTGATATTTTTAGCCGTTTTATTTTGGTTTGCAACACTTGCTGTTGCTGCCGATATTCCTTTGCGGAAAATGGATAATTTCTGGTTTTTTAATGTTTCTGAATTGGCTAAATCCCAAGAAATGTCTGTTGACTGGAAACCGACTGAAAAACACTTTTCTGCATCAAATAAAGATTTTCAATGTTCTTTTGTCGTTGGACTTCCCTATATTTCTGCTCAAGGGAAAATAACCCCATTATCAACCAAAACACAAATTGATGATGAAGGAAACATTTGGATTCCTCTAAAAGAAACATTCCCTGTTTTAGAAAAAGCTTTCAAAAAAAACATTACCATTGATTCAGCGGCAAAATTTTTGCGTATTTCTAACACAAAAATCACTTCCACGTCTCTAGAGAAAAAAGAGCCTTTGAAAGGCGTTACTTCAGAAAAAAAGGAATCTCAAAAAAACATTACTCCTGAAAAAAAAGAACAAGCAAAAGAAATAAAAGATGATCGCTCTGCAAAAGCAGGTTCAAGAGAGGTTAAAACTATTATCATTGACCCTGGACATGGCGGTAAAGATCCTGGAGCATTAGGCAAAAATAGTCAAGAAAAAGATATCGTTTTAGCTGTAGCCAAAAAACTAAAAAAAGAATTAGAAACTGAAGGTTTCGAAGTGAAACTCACTAGAGACAAAGATGTTTTTGTTGAACTTTCTGAGCGCCCAAACCTTGCCAATAAGTGGAATGGTGATTTATTTATCAGTTTACATTGTAACGCTATTGATGGCGAAGAAAGGCAAAAAAAGACACAAGGGTATCATTTTTATGTTTTGCGAGCACCAGAAAGCGAAGAAGATAAAGCTATTGCTAGGCGTGAAAACAAAGTAGCTTCTCTTTATGGTGACAATAAAGCCAAAACAGAAATTTCCCCTATTGAATGGATAAAAATTGAAGCAAGCCTTGTGATGTACCAGCAAAATAGTTTCCGCTATACAGAAGAATTGTTAAAAGCTTTTGAAAAAGGGAAAATCAAAAAATTAGGCTCTGGAGCTGGTGGTGCTGGTTTTATGGTTCTTGTTGGCGCTCTTATGCCTGCAGTTCTTGTTGAACTAGGTTTTATCACCCACCCAGATGACGAAGCTTATATGATTTCAGAAAAAGGCCAGAAAGAACTTTCAACAAAAATGGCGGATGCCGTTAAGAACTATCGCGATATAATCCACTCTTATCGAGAAACCCTTGCTCATTAAAACTTTTATTTTTTTATAAAATCCTGTCTTTTTTTGAGACAATGCTAATAAAAAATTTTATTTTTCCGCTAAACTATAACGCTTGAGGTATTTATTTATGTCCGGTCATTCAAAATGGGCTACCACCAAACGCAAAAAAGCAAAAACTGACGTTGCTCGCGCAAAAGCTTGGAACAAACTTATTAAAGAAATTTCCATTGCTGCCAAATTAGGTGGCGGAAATCCAGATTCTAACCCACGCCTTCGTGCTGCAATTCTAAAAGCAAAGAGCCAGAGTCTCCCGACTAAAAATATTGAAAGTGCTATTGCAAAAGGAACTGGTGCGACTTCTGGTGCCGATGTTACAGAACCAATGTATGAAGGTCGCGGCCCAGGTGGCATTGCCATTTTGGTTAAGTGCATGACCGATAATAAAGTCCGTACTGTTGCAGATGTGCGTAATATTTTCAATAAGAACGGCGGTTCTATGGGTGAAGCAGGCTCTGTAGCTTGGGCGTTCTCATACAAAGGTGTAATTCTTCTTGACGCTGAAAAATATTCTGAAGAACAAATTATGGATTTAGTTCTTGAAGCCGGCGCCGAAGATATGGAAACAGAAGAAAACGTTCATGAAGTTTCAACTACAGCTGAAACTTTTGATGCTGTCACAAAAGCTCTTGAAGCTGCTGGTATAGAAATGATGAGCGCAGAACTTTCTTATGTTCCTAACGATACCGTGAAACTTGAAAGCGCTGATGCTAAAAAGCTTCTTGCTCTTATTGATAAATTCGAAGATAATGACGACGTCCAAGACGTTTACCATAATGCTGAAATTGATGAAGCTGATATGGAATAATTCTTCATTTTAAATATTTACTTTTCAAAAACAACGCTCCCGCCTTTGGCGGGAGCGTTGTTTTTGAAAAAGCGTTTTATATTAGTCAGATTTTAGAATATAAAACATTTTTTAAAGCAATTCTTTTCTTAATTCTACACCACTCTTTGTGGACAAATAAGCAGGCGGAATATCAAAAACTGTTTTACAACCAAAAATGCCTTCTTGAGACAAGCGTACAGCAGCACGAGCATACGCCACAAGAACACTAGCTGTAAATTCTGGATTAGAATCTAGTTTAATACTGTATTCAATCACATGAGTATTTTTGCCATTCTCTCCAGTTTTACCTGCACGAATCACTTTACCACCATGCGCCATACCGCTATGATTCTTTGCAAATTCAACATCATCAATAAAATGAACTGTTGTATCATAATCGGCAAAATAATTTGGCATTGTCACAATAGCATTTTCTACTGCCTTAGCATCTGCCCCTTCTTCAAGGACAACAAAACACTCACGACGGTGTTTTTCACGAGTTGAAAGTTCTGGATTTATACCAGAACGAACTTTTTCTAAAGCTTCGTCTACAGGAATTGTATATTGCTTTGCATTTTTCACACCAGGAATGCGACGGACAGCATCAGAGTGACCTTGAGAAACCCCTTTGCCCCAGAATGTATAATCTTTACCTTCAGGCAAAATAGCGCTTGCGTACAAGCGATTCAAAGAAAAAAGACCTGGATCCCAACCAACTGAAATCATTGCTACTTTTGAAGCTTCTTTAGCAACCGCATCTACATTGGCAAAGTGTTCTGGAATTTTTGCGTGCGTATCAAAAGAATCAACAACATGGAATAACTTTGCCATTTCAGGAGTTTGCAAAGGCAAATCTGTTGCACTACCGCCACAAAGGATCATCACATCTATTTTATCTTTCCATTGAGCGACATCATTTACAGAAACTACCGAAACATCAGGAGTAACAATCTTCAATGTCTCTGGAGCTCTACGTGTAAAAACTGCTACAAGTTCCATATCAGTCGCTTGAGCTATAGCGTATTCTACACCACGTCCTAAATTGCCATAACCTAAAATACCAATTCGAATCATATTTACCTCGAAATCACAAAATGACGCAAGCTTAATCTGTTTCATTTCGGATTCTGAAAAATTTTAGAAGAAAATAAAAAAATCAAAGAAACTCGTGCAAGATTTATGTTTAAAAATTTGATTTTTTTTAAAAATGCCGGGCAAAGCCCGACATTTAGAATTAAGCCATTTTCCCGTGGAATGTTCTGTGTATAACATCAAGCTGTTGTTCTTTTGTAAGCTTTACAAAGTTCACAGCATACCCTGAAACACGAATTGTTAGTGTTGGGTATTTTTCTGGATGTTCCATTGCATCAATAAGCATTTCACGGTGTAAAACGTTCACATTTACATGATAGCCAGTTGCTTTTACAAAACCATCTAAACAATTAGAAAGGTTTTCAATTCTATCTTCAAGTGTATTTCCAAGAGCTTCTGGCGTTGCCGTTGCAGTCCAAGAAATACCATCAAGAGAAGAATCGTAATCTAATTTTGCTACAGACGCACCTGCTGCGACAAAACCAGAGACATCACGACCATTCATTGGGTTTGCCCCTGGGGCAAAAGGTTCACCAGCTCGACGACCATCTGGAGTATTCCCTGTATTTTTTCCATAAACGACATTAGAAGTAATGGTCAAAACAGATTGCGTTGGCAAACTATCGCGATAAGTTGGTTGTTTCTTTAACTTATCCATAAAACGTTTAACCAAATCTTCTGCGATTTTATCTGCACGGTCGTCGTTATTACCATATTTCGGGAAGTCACCTTCTATTTTAAAATCTACAGCAACGCCGTTTTCATTTCGAATAGGAGTAACCTTTGCGTACTTAATCGCAGAAAGAGAATCTGCAGCAACAGAAAGACCTGCAATTCCACAAGCCATCGTGCGCAAAATGTCTCTATCATGCAAAGCCATTTCAATGCGTTCATAATAATACTTATCGTGCATGTAATGAATGACATTTAGTGCTTTCACATAAACACGAGCAACCCATTCCATCATAGCATCGTAACGTTCAAGAACAGTGTCGTAATCTAAAACTTCATCCGTTATTGGCGAGAATCCTTTTGCAACAACTTTTCCGCTGATTTCATCTATACCACCATTGATAGCGTAAAGAAGTGTTTTGGCTAAGTTTGCACGCGCACCAAAGAATTGCATTTGTTTACCAACACGCATAGCAGAGACGCAACAAGCAATCGCATAATCATCTCCCCAACGTGGGCGCATTAAATCATCGGATTCATACTGAATGGAACTTGTTTCTATGGATACTTTCGCACAGAAATTTTTCCAACCTTTAGGCAAGTTTTCAGACCAAAGAACCGTTAAGTTTGGTTCTGGAGCTGGGCCTAAATTATAAAGTGTGTTCAAGAAACGGAAGGAACTTTTTGAAACGAGAGTTCTGCCGTCTTCGCCCATACCACCTAAAGATTCTGTAACCCAAGTCGGGTCACCACTAAAGAGAGCATCGTATTCAGGTGTTCTTAAAAAACGAACCAAGCGTAATTTAATTACTAAATCATCTACTAATTCTTGTGCTTCAGATTCAGAAATAACACCTGCTTTTAAATCGCGTTCCATATAAATATCAAGGAACGTTGAAATACGCCCAATAGACATCGCGGCACCATTTTGTTCTTTTACAGCAGCTAGGTAACCAAAGTATGTCCATTGAACAGCTTCTTTTGCGGTGGCGGCTGGCTTTGATATATCAAAGCCATAAGATGCTGCCATCTGTTGCAATTCTTGCAACGCCGCCACCTGTTCTGTCAACTCTTCACGAAGGCGAATCACTTTCTCGTCAAAAACAGCATCATCAAGTTCTGCTTTTTCACGCAACTTCTGCTGCACTAAAAAGTCAATCCCATAAAGAGCTACACGACGGTAATCCCCGATAATACGACCACGTCCATAAGCATCTGGCAAGCCAGTAATAATATGAGAACTACGGCAAGCTCTGATTTCTGAGTTATACACATCAAAAACGCCCTGGTTATGCGTTTTACGATATTTTGTATAAATTTCTTCGATTTTTGGGTCCATCGTATAGCCATAAGCGTCAAGGCTATTCTGAACCATACGAAGGCCGCCATTTGGAGCAATAGCACGTTTCAATGGAGCATCTGTCTGTAAACCAACAATGCACTCATTTTCTTTATCAATATAGCCAGGCGCATGGGCTAAAATTGAAGTTCCCACATCTTTTGAAATATCGAGAACTGTTTTTTCGCGTTCTTGTGCAAGCAAATCTCGCACTTTTTCCATAATTTTGCCGGTTCTTTCTGTAGGACCAGCTAAAAATTTATCATCACCTTCATAAGGTGTGTAGTTTTTCTGGATAAAATCGCGAACATCTATAGATGTCTGCCAATTTCCAGCATTAAAATTTTTCCAAGCATTCTCTATCATAATTTCACCTCTACTTTTTTTCTCATTTCTTTTACTGTTTCTAAAGCGTCTTCTACATTATCTCTACGAGCAAGCAAAACACCCATTCGACGATGTCCCTTCAATTCAGGCTTCCCAAACAAGCGAAGTTCTGTGTCTTTTTCAGAAAGGACTTTTTCTAAGCAACCAAACTTGACTTCTTTTGAATTACCTTCACAAACAATCGCTTTTGATGCCGACGGTCCACGGAAAGTAATCTCTGGAATAGGAAGTCCAAGAACAGCCCTTGCGTGCAAAGCAAATTCCGACAAATCTTGGGACATAAGCGTTACAAGCCCCGTATCATGTGGACGAGGGCTCACTTCACTGAACAATACTTTATCTTTGCAAACAAAAAGTTCTACACCAAAAATTCCACGCCCACCAAGAGCATCTGTAATTTTAAGAGCAATATCTTTTGCTTGTTCTAAAAGTTCTTTTTTCATTGGTTGCGGTTGCCAAGATTCCTGGTAATCTCCATTTTCTTGTCTATGACCAATCGGATTTAAAAAAGAAGTCCCGCCAATATGCCTTACTGTAAGCAAAGTAATTTCATAATCAAAAGGAACAAAACCTTCTACAATTACACGACCCGCACCACTACGGCCTTCGTTCTGAGAAACATCCCATGCTTTAAGGATATCTTCTTCTGAACGGACAAGACTCTGACCATGCCCAGAAGAACTCATCACAGGCTTTACCACACAAGGGATACCGATTTCTTTTACGGCTAAAAGAAATTCTTCTTTATTGTCGGCAAAACGATAACTAGAAGTCGGAAGTCCTAGCGTTTCAGAAGCTAATCGACGAATTCCTTCGCGGTTCATCGTGAGTTTTGTTGCTTTTGCAGTTGGAATAACACAATAGCCTTCTGCTTCCATTTCAACAAGTGTATCTGTAGCAATTGCTTCTACTTCTGGAACGATGTAATGAGGTTTTTCCATTTCTATTACACGCCGAAGTTCTTCGCCATCAAGCATATTAATGACATGTGAACGATGAGCTAACTGCATTCCTGGAGCATTTGGGTATCTGTCTACAGCGATAACTTCTACGCCATAACGCATCATTTCCAAAATGACTTCTTTACCGAGTTCACCTGCACCACAAAACAACACACGACAGGCACTTGGACTTAATGGGGTTCCTATTTCAGCCATACCCGACTCCTCTACAAAAACAACATATTGTGTTTTTCAAAGTTTCCAAACACAACATTTTCAATTTAGAAAAATTTTTCTTAAATAATCCAAACAATTAAAAAATCATTCAAAAAGAGGGCAAATTTCGCCATGAAATAGGGTAAAAAAGTCTGATTCTGGGATTTTGAGCTCTGTTTTTGCCTTTTTTAAATCTTTTTTAGGGTCTTCTAAGCGTTCATAAACCATGCCAAATGTTCCCCAATGCATGGCAATACTCTTTTTTGAACCAACCATTAAATGCAACTGCACTGCCTGCCTTGGACTAATATGCTGTCTTGTATATCGTGAGGGTTTATAACTTCCGATTGGTAAAAAAGAAACATCTATAGGAGAAAATCGCTTTCCAATTTCTTTATAATAGGAGCCATCTCCAAAAGCAATGTCGCCAGCAAACCAGATTTTAAACCCAGATTTTTCAATCACCCAACCACCCCACAATGTGGAATTTTTACTTGATTTCAACAAACCCCGACGACTCGTGTGGTGTGCCGGAACAAATGTTAAATTCAAATTACCCACTTTCGCAGATTCCCACCAATCTAACTCAATAATTTGTTTTTTAGGAATCCCCCACCGAATAAGAATTTCAGCGACCTTTAAAGGAACTGCAAAAACGACAGCCTTATTTTTCTTAAAAATTTGAAGCACGCTCGCTTTGTCTAAATGGTCATAATGGTCATGAGAAATAATCACTAAATCCACTTGCGGCAATGAATCTAAAGAACGCCCTGGCTTAGTCCCACGCTTAGGCCCAGCAAATGTCACGGGAGAAGCTCGTTCACTAAAAATCGGGTCTGTTAAAATTCCAAAATTTTTCCAACGAATATAAAATGTGCTATGCCCTATCCAAGTAGCTGAAATTGCATTCGAATCTTCCCATAAATTTTCATTACCTCGCACAATTGGCAATTCATACATACGTGTCCGGAACTTAGGCACTAAAGAATCAGCTTCCATTGTATCGCGCACTGGCGGCGTTAAAGTGTCTGTATTTCTAAAATGCCCATTTGGCAAATGGTGTAAAGGCAAATCTTTTTCATTAAGATACACCGTTTGGCTTACACAAGCACACAACAAAAAAAGACTAAAGAAAAGAGTTAAACGCATAAAAGCAAAATACAATTTCCAAAATTCCACCACCAGTCATTTCTTAGAAATTTTCTAAATTCAAGCTATGCTTAAAATTTTGGAAAATCTTAACGGGAAAAGCCTTTTACTTGCTGTTTCAGGCGGGCTTGATTCTGTGTGTTTGCTCCATTTTTTTAAAACTAATTTTAAAATTCTTGGGCTAAAAAAAATTGCTGTTGCCCATATTGACCATGCCTTGCGAAATGAAGAATCTGAAAAAGATGCTTTATTCGTTAAAGAATTATGCCAGAAATGGAATGTTGATTTTTATTTCAAATCTCTCAAAGGCATTTTAAAAAAAGGCAATAATTTAGAATCACGCGCAAGAGAGTGGCGTTATCAAATTTTGCAAGATTTTAGGCGAAACGGAAATTTTGATTACTTGCTTACCGCTCACCATGGAAACGACCAAGCAGAAACCGTTTTGATGCGACTTGCACGTGGCACTTCTATTTCTGGTTTAAAAGCTATTCAAAAATTTAGAGAAGACTTTGTTTATAGACCTTTTTTACATATTCCAAAGCAAGAACTGAACGAATATGCTAAAAAATATAACCTTGAATGGCGTGAAGATAGTTCTAACCAGGACACTTCTTTTAAAAGAAATTTATTCCGTTTAAAAACTTTACCTTTTATTGAAAAAAATTTCCCGGATTATTTAAATGGACTTATTCGGTTACCATTACTTGCTGAACAATCTTACACAAAAATCATTTCTTGTGCTGAAAATATTTTTAATCCGCTTGTTATTCCTACAGAAAATTGGCCTTTCCCTTATGAATTTTGCCCCTATAAAAAAGCTCTTTGTTTAGATTACAACGCATTACATTCTACTATAAATTCTTTTGGAATGGCTGAAATTTTTCGTTTCTGGTTAAAAAATCAAGGTTTTCACTTTCCTCTTGGAGAAAAAGGGCATTTATTTTATCCTTTTCCCAAAAACCGATTGCAATTTCGTTCTATTTTGGTTGAAAAATCAGGAAAAGGGCTTTGGTTTTTTAAATTAGACTCTTTTTCCCCACTAGATAATTTGTATCTTTACAACGCTTCTGCGGATTCTGTTAGAGAAACCTCAGTTATTTGGCGATTTCGACAACTTGGCGATTTTTATATCGTGAAAAATTCTTGTAGAAATCGTAGAAAATGGTCTAAATGGCTTCAGGAAAACGGTATTCCAAATGCTGTGCGTGACTATCTTCCTCTTTTAGCTGAAGGTTCAAAAATTATCCGCATGGGATGCCCGACGGATTTCGTCAACAATAACAGTTTGTAAATATTAAAGGACTTTATGGCAAAGGCAAAAAAAACATCTCCTATTCGCAACAAGAATCTTTTTGTCGTTTTTGCAATGATTTTATTGCTGATTTTTATGATGCGTTATTCTGAAAACGGTTCAACACAAGAAATGACCCGCACAGAATTTCTCGCTATGATGGCTGATTCTACAATAAAAATCCAAGAAATTTCTTTACAAAAAACACCCGATGGTATCGTAGTTGACGGCAAACGTTTTATGACGGCAGAAGAAACTCAAAGTAAGAAAGCTAAAGGTTCTGCTTGGAGTCGTTTTATGCGTGCCGAAGCGAATGCAAAAAACACAATGCCGTTTAGCTCTCATTTACTTTCTATCACCAATGAAGAAATTTCTGATTGGGAAAAGTCCAAAAATGTAAATGTAACTGTGATTCATGAAACTCCTGGTTTCTTTGAACATATTCTCGCATTTCTCCCTGTAATTTTGCTTATTGCCTTTTTCTGGATTATGATGTCAAGACAAAGCGGTGGCGGAAAAGGCATGTTTTCTTTTGGAAAAAGTTTAGCTAAACAATTAGATTCTAATAAAGCTAAAAAGACAACTTTTAAAGATGTTGCTGGTTGCGATGAAGCTAAACAAGAACTTGAAGAACTTGTCCACTTTTTAAAGAATCCTAAAAAATTTGATAACCTTGGTGGGCGTATTCCAAAAGGAGCTCTTTTAGTAGGCCCTCCAGGGACAGGTAAAACATTACTTGCAAGAGCAGTTGCTGGTGAAGCTGGCGTACCATTCTTTAGCATGAGTGGTTCTGATTTTGTAGAAATGTTTGTTGGCGTTGGTGCTTCTCGTGTTCGTGACTTGTTTGAAACGGGTAAAAAACACGCACCTTGCATTCTTTTTATTGACGAAATTGATGCGGTCGGAAGACAACGCGGTGCTGGGCTCGGTGGCGGTCATGATGAACGTGAACAAACCTTAAACCAGCTTCTTGTTGAAATGGACGGATTTTCTGCTAATGAAGGCGTTATCCTTATAGCTGCAACAAACCGCCCAGATGTTTTGGATAAAGCACTTCTTCGCCCAGGCCGCTTTGATAGACAAATTATTGTTGGGCTCCCTGACTTACAAGGTCGTGAAGAAATTCTTCGCGTGCATATTCGCAAGCGGAAAGTTCCTTTAGACGCAGATGTAAAAATCCGCGATATCGCAAAAGGAACTCCTGGACTTGCTGGCGCTGATTTGGAAAACCTCGTTAATGAAGCCGCGCTTTTAGCAGCTCGTTTTGACAACAAGAAAGTAACAATGCTTGACTTTGAAGAAGCTCGCGATAGACTTTCTATGGGGACAGAACGTCGCACGCTGCTTATGACCGAAGAAGAAAAGAAATTAACAGCATACCACGAAGCCGGTCATGCTTTAATGAATCTATTGTGCCCACACACAAATCCTCTTCATAAAATCACAATTATCCCTAGAGGTAATGCTCTTGGTATTACCATGTCTTTGCCTGAAAGAGACCAAGTTTCTTATAGCCGAGAATTTGCTGAAGAACAGATTATGTTGCTTTTGTCTGGTAGGCTTTCTGAAAAGATTTTCTTTAACCACCAAAGTACAGGGGCTTCTAACGACATTATGCGAGCAACCGAACTTGCCCGTAAAATGATTACTGAATGGGGTTTTGACGACGAAATTGGACCTGTTTGCTATTCTAGATCAGAAGGAGAAATTTTCCTTGGACGAGAAATAAGCAAGCCGCGTGAAATGTCAGAAAAAATGGCAGAAAAAATTGATACTGCTATCAACAATTTAATCCATAACTTAAACGAACGCGCTAAAAAACTTTTAGAAGAAAATCGTGAAAAATTGGTCGCTTTGGCAGAAGCTCTTATTGAACACGAAGTCTTAGATCGTGAAGAAGTGGATAGAGTAATTGCTGGCGAAAAACTAGAAAGTACAAAAAAGAGTCGTCAATACCAGCATATTTTAGACTTGGCTGAAAAATTGAAAAAGGACAACACCCCACCTCCTGATCCAGGCAACAGAAACGAGCCACCACCACCAATACAAACAACAGAGACAGAAGAAACGCCTGTTACGGCTCCTACGACAAAGAATGTCCTTTAATGAATTTTTAAAAAGGTGCAAATCAAACCCTTGGCGGGTAGACAGGGAAACCATTTCAGGTTCCCCTGTTCCTGTTATTATGGGAATTTTAAACGTAACTCCTGATAGTTTTTTTGATGGTGGTTTATATAAAAATGAAGATAATGCTTTAAAGCATGCCATTAAACTTTTAGATGACGGAGCAAAAATCATTGATGTAGGTGGAGAAAGTTCAAGACCAGGAGCCTCCTGTGTTACGGCCGAAGAAGAAATCAACCGAGTTGTTCCGGTAATAAAAAAACTGAAACCACTTTCTGGTTCTCGTTCTTTTTTTATTTCTGTAGATACCACAAAAGCAAAAACTGCAAAAGCAGCGCTTGAAGCTGGTGCTCATATTATTAACGATGTTTCAATGCTTTCCGATGAAAAAATGCCACAAGTTATTAAAGATTTTGATGCTTCTGTTATCATTAATCATAGACGTGGAAATTTTTCAACGATGCAAAAGGATTTTACTCCTTATCAAGACGTTGTAAAAGAAGTCCGAAAAGAACTTTTAATTGCCGCTGAGAAATTATTACAAATTGGCATTCCTAAAGAAAAAATTTGCCTTGATCCGGGAATTGGTTTTGGCAAAACGGCAAAAGATAACATAGATTTAATAGCAAATGCAGAAGTTTTACTTCAAGATGGCTTTGCATTACTTTACGGTATGTCGAGAAAATCCTACATTGCTAAAATAAAAGGATTAGAATCAAGTGATAGGTTGATTCCTTCTCTTGTTTCTGGATTATTCGCCGCTCTTGGTGGTGTTAGTATCCTTCGGGTACATGACGTAAAAGAAACAAAAGAAACTCTAGCCTTACTGGAGGCTTTTAGAAAAGATGGAACTATTTACGCTATTTGACATTATCCCTGTCCGCATGGCAGATATTTTGGACATACTTCTTGTGTCTATTCTTGCGTATTATGTTTTTTACCTTTTCCGCGGCACGCGTGCAGTTCAAATGCTTTTTGGCGGTGCTATTTTACTTATCATCTGGTTTATTGCCAAATGGTGGGAACTCCACACGTTAACATGGCTTTTAAGCAACTTAGCGACTCTTGGAATCATTGCTGTTGTTATTTTGTTCCAACCAGAAATCCGAAGTGCTTTAACTCGTATTGGGCAAATGATTAGCAGACTTAATTTACGTTCTTTATTTTTCCATGCTAAAGCACTTGACCAGATTACAGAAGCTCTTTCTTCTGCTGTGCAAGATTTAGCTAAAAATCGTTATGGCGCATTGATTGTACTTGAAAAACGCGTAGGCTTAAAAAATTATGCTGACACAGGTGAATACCTTCATGCCAAAATAAGTGCAAGACTTTTGCGTTCTCTCTTTTTCCCAAATTCTGCTCTCCATGATGGCGCTGTAATTGTCAATTATGAAGAAATTGTTGCTGCAGGTTGTATTCTTCCTATGCCAACTTCTTCAGATACCGAATCTGGTTATGGTATGCGCCATAGAGCTGCCAAAGCATTGGCTGCCGAATGTGACGCTATGGTGATAGTGGTTTCAGAAGAAACTGGTATCATTTCAATAGCTTACAGAAATTCTTTAAGAAGACGTCTCAGTATTAAAGAACTTGAAGAAGAAATCAAACGCCATTGGCAAGATCTCTTTGAAGACGATTTAAACCTTAAATTCACAAAGAAATTAATGCGAAAGGAATCCTAATGCAACCGGCTAAGAAAAAATCTTCCAAAAAAAATATCATTTTTATTTTTCTTATTTTCTTTTTACTCGTGTGCTTGTTTCTAGTACAATGCGCCTTAAAAGGTGTCACTGCCCCAAAAGAACCAGAAATCATCCCAGAAGAAAAACCTGTGGAAGTTCCTGTACAAAAACCAATCGTTGTTGATTCTGTAAAAAAAGATACAGTTCCTAAAGATACTGTTCAAGCCCCTCCGGTTCCTAAAAAAGAAAAGAAACCTGAAAAAGTGGAAAAGCCTGTTGTTGACTCTTCTGCTATAAAAAAACAGGATTCCATCCGCATTGCAGATTCACTTGCAAAAGCAGATTCTTTGAGAATTTTAGATTCTTTAGCTAAACTTCCGACAGATTCTGTACCTCCGACTGTTAGTCTTGTGCCTCCTCCTGGCCGTTATTATGAGCCAATAAAACTCAAAGCAAAATGCGATGAACTGAAATGTAATTCTTGGATTTCTATTGGTGATACCAATTCTCCGCAAGATGCCAAAAAAGGTATTGAATACAATAAAACTGGCTTAGTCTTTTTCAGAGTTCAGGATTCTGCTGGCAATTACAGCGAATGGCAAAGTGGTGAATACGATATGGCAAGCGATAACCGTTGCGGAAAAAATGCTTACCCCGTTCCAGTTAATGGTAAAGAAATTTGTGTTGATGCTTATGAATACCCAAACAAAGCAGGCGAAGTTCCACGAGATATGGTATCGCAGGAACAGGCAGCTTCTTTATGTGCTAGCGAAGGTAAACGACTTTGCTATTTAGAAGAATGGCAAGCCGCTTGCAAAGGTCGTGAACAAAACAACCGTTACTCTTATGGAGCTTCTTATATTCCTTCTCGTTGTAATTCAAATACAAAAGCGGTTATCCGTTCTGGCCGTCGTACACAATGCCGTAGCTGGTGGGGCATGTATGATATGAACGGGAATTTATGGGAATGGACAGCCACCAAAAGTAAAGAAAAAGAATCTGCATTTATTGCAGCAGGTGGAACCTGGAGCAGCAATAACCAAACGCGTTGTACAGAATCCAGTTATAGTTTTTACCCACAAAACCAATACCCTTCTGTTGGTTTCCGTTGTTGTAAAGATTAAAAATCAAATTGAATTTTTAAAAGCTCTTAGTTTTTCTAAGAGCTTTTTTTATTAATGCATAAATTCCCTCAAAAAAAGACTGATTATAAAATTTCTTTTTTCATATATCCTATAAAAAAAGGAGTTTTTATGGAAAAGATTTTTATTTCTATTTCTGTACTTTTATTTTTAGGGTGCAGCAAAGTAACTGTCGATAATTCAGTCATTTCAGATTTTAATCTAAATCGCTATTTAGGTAAATGGTATGAAATTGCTCGTTTTGATCATTCTTTTGAAAAAGAAATGGAAAATACAAGTGCAAAATATTCGCTACGACAAGATGGGAAAATCTCTGTCATAAATACCGGAATAAAAAATGGAAAATCAAAAGAAAGTAAAGGTATTGCAAAAACTACCGATACTACAGCCGTTTTAAGGGTTTCATTTTTCAGGCCATTTTATGCTGATTATCGAATATTAATGCTTGATAAAAATTACACTTACGCTCTTGTTGGGAGTAATAGCGATGACTTTTTATGGATTTTATCAAGAACAAAAAAACTCCCTTTAGAAGAAAAAAATAAAATTCTTCAAGAAGCAAAAAAACGAGGGTACAAAACCGAAAATTTAATCTGGGTAAAACACTCATCAGATGCAGATTAATTTCAATATTTTAAAATCATTTCTGCTTAATTTGTTGCTATTTTTGGGCTATGAGTGAAGAAATACAGCCAACATTTTCAGAAAAACTTCTAAACCTAGCCAAAGCCCCAAAATACCGTGGTGCTATTTTCCAAATTGAAGCCGATGAAAAAGGTTTAGCATTAGTTGATTGCAAAGAAGGCAGTCTTAAAGTTTATCTTATGTTTGACCCTGAAGTAGACCAGGTTCTTGAAACGAGATTCTTTACTTATGGCGGTCCTGTTTTTACTGCTTTAGCTGATTTATTTTGTTCTAAAATTCAAATGATGAAAATTGCTGACATTGCAAATATTCAGGTTGAAGATTTAGAAATAGAACTTAGAGATATTCCAGAAGTTAGAGCTATTCCAGAAACCGCTTCTGAACTAGCTCAAATGAAAACACTTATTGAAAACATAGTTTCAACTTACCCAGCCAAAAAAGCGCTAGCGCTTGCCACACGAGAAACTATGGAAAGAATCCGTTACAGGACGCAAACCGCAGAAGGGCGTGCCGAAGCCGATGCAGAATGGGCCTCTTACACTCACGAAGAACGTTTGAAAAAAATTGAAGATTGTTTACACGAAAAAGTCCGTGGATTACTCCAAAATGATGGTGGCGATGTTGAAATCATTGAACTAGTTGAAGAAAGAAAATTGAAAATCCGTTATCAGGGCGCTTGCGCTGGTTGTGGTTCTGCTATGGGTGGCACGCTCTTTTACATTGAAGACCAATTACGGGATAACGTTTACTACAACTTAACCGTTGAACCTGAAATGCCTGACATGTCCAATCCATTTGGAGAAATGCCTGTATGAGTGAACGTTACCGCTATGGTTTTGTAACCGATATTGAAAATGAAAGTTTTGAAAAAGGTTTAAACGAAGACATTATTCGCCGAGCATCTAAATTGCGAGGCGAACCAGATTTTTTATTGCAATTTCGTTTAAAATCTTATGAAAAATTATTGTCAATGCAAGAGCCTAATTGGGCTGAATTAAAATTTGCTCCTGTAAATTTGCAAGATATTGTCTATTATTCAGCTCCAAAAACAAAAAAAGAGCACCAATCTATTGACGAAGTTGACCCAGAACTTTTGGCTACATTCGAAAAATTAGGCATTCCTTTAGATGAACAAAAAAGACTTGCAAATGTCGCGGTAGATGCCGTTTTTGATAGTGTAAGTATTTACACATCCCACAGAAAAAAGCTCATGGAAATCGGTGTCATTTTTTGTCCTATTTCTGAAGCCGTCAAAGAATACCCTGAACTAATTGAAGAGTACCTTGGTTCTGTTGTTCCTCCTGGTGACAACTACTTTGCCGCCTTAAACAGTGCTGTTTTCAGCGACGGCAGTTTCGTCTATATTCCGCCAGGTGTCACTTGTCCAATGGACCTTTCTACTTACTTCCGCATTAACAACAAAGAAGCCGGACAATTTGAACGCACATTGATTATTGCCGACGAAAACGCCAAAGTCAGTTATTTAGAAGGTTGCACTGCACCGGCATTTTCTTCAAACCAACTTCATAGTGCCATTGTTGAACTTATTGCAAAAGACAATGCAAAAATCAAATACAGTACAGTCCAGAACTGGTACGCCGGCGACCCAGACACAGGTGAAGGTGGTGTTTACAATTTCGTCACCAAACGCGGAAAATGCGCTGGGAAAAACAGTCACATCAGTTGGACGCAAGTAGAAACCGGAAGCGCTATTACTTGGAAATACCCAAGTTGTATTCTTCAAGGTGACAATTCCTCTGGCGAATTTTATTCAGTTGCTCTCACCAATGGAAAAATGCAAGCCGACACCGGCACCAAAATGATTCACATTGGTAAAAACACAAAGAGCACAATAATCAGCAAAGGAATTAGTGCCGATTATTCAAGCAACGCCTACCGAGGCTTAGTCGATATTCGTAAAATGGCAAACGGAGCAAGAAACTACACACAATGCGATAGTATGCTTGTCGGAACAAAAAGTGCTGCCCACACATTCCCTTACATAACAGTCGCAAATCCTTCTGCCAAAACCGAACACGAAGCCACCACCAGTCGCATCAGCGAAGACCAGTTATTCTACTTTGAAAGCCGAGGCATTAAACGCGAAGACGCCATACAAACAATGGTCAGCGGATTTTGCAAAGATGTTTTCCAAGAACTACCTGGTGAGTTTGCTTCTGAAGCAAGACAACTCCTGACTCTCAAACTCGAACATAGCGTCGGTTAAATTTTATAGAATTCATAGCGCATTATAAGCATTATGAATTAACCTTTTAAAATCAATGTGCATCAAGGCTCTCGCGGTGTCCTGTATTGCCTCATTTTATCTTATACTTGTCCGCAATCCCTTGTCTGCACTTCTTGTAACTCGCAATGGAACTTGCTCGCAGATTTTCTCGCTTGCGATGGAACGTGCCATAAAGTTTCTTGTAACTTGCGTTCACTATAACAAGTTAGCGAGCAACAATTTGTTCGCGAATAGTTTCTCTTAAAGAAACATCTCCAAGAAGAGCAATACATTCAAGTGCAAATTCTTCTGCAGTACCTGCCCCGCGACTTGTTAAAACCTTGCCATCAAGAACCACTCTCTCTTCAGAAAATTCACGACAAAGCATATCACTTTCACAACCTGGAAAACATGTTGCTTTTAAATTCGCGAGAATCCCTGCTTTTGACAAAACAAGTGGAGCCGCACAAATTGCAAAAATGTAACGATCACTTTCAAAAAATTCAAGAACTGTTTTTTCAACAGGTTCTGAAGCCAAAAGATTTTTAAACCCAGGATTTCCACCAGGCAATAAAACCGCATCATATTGAGAAAGCTCGGCATTTTCTAAAAGAATATCCACTTCTATTTTTAAACCATGTGCTCCAATAACACTTGTATTCCCTGAAATAGATGCAAGAACCACATTAAAGCCAGCTCGTTGCAAATAATCAAAAGGAGTTACAAATTCGGTTTCTTCAAACCCATCAGCCATTAAAAAAAGAATTGTTTTCATAGCAAACAAGATAACAATTCTATATTTGGGGCATGATTGAAAAAGACAGAATTATCCGTGCAACTGGTGCCAAGGCTCCCATGCGCTTGGTTGTTATTGATTTAACACGTGCTGCAAACGAAATGGCTAGTCGTTTAGGTGCCAAATCTTACCCAGCAAAACTTCTTGCTGAAACAGCCATTGCTTCTTTATTTTTATCCAATAGCTTAAAATTCCGTGGAACTATAAGCACGTTTTTCAAATTTTCTGGAGACATTTCTCAAATTCAAGCCGATAGTACGCCAGAAGGGCTAGTCCGCGCAACGATTTCTCACAATGAACTCGTTAATATGAACCAAGCAGAACCTTCTTTGTTGCCTAAAAATTTTGAAGTAATCAAAACAAACGAAGAAGGGAAAAGAATCCAACAAAGTATCATTGATGCCGTTCAAGGGACTGTAAGCCAGAACTTAGCCTCTTACTTATTACAATCTGAACAAGTGCGTTCCGCCGTTGGAATTGAAGCAAAAGTCAATGAAGAAGACCCTTCTAAATTAGACTATGCAATTGGTTTTATGGTTGAAGCTTACCCGGACCTTTCTGAAAAAGATTTAGCCATTATGGAACAAGTGGTATTGACACTTCCAGAACTTAATTCTTTCTATAAAGACGGAAACTACGATTTAGATGGTTTACTTGATCTTCTCCGTGGCCCTTACGAAATAGAAATTATCAAAGAACAAAATCCTGTATTCTTCTGCCCTTGTACCGAAGAACGCATTTTAAAATCTCTCGCTACACTACCAGAAAGAGATTTAAAAGATTTAGCTTCTGAAACAAAACCATTAGAAATTATTTGTGATTTCTGCAGAACAGCTTACCACATTTCTCCAGAAAAATTCAAAGAACTTCTCACTGAAAAAAAAGGCATTAATTAAAATGTTTTCCAAACAAACTATTGTCACACTTGATTTAGAAGGCGTTCTTGCTCCAGAAATTTGGATTGCTGTTGCAGAAAAAACTGGCATCGCCGATTTACGTCTCACCACAAGAGACATTCCTGATTATGATGTTTTAATGCAAGGCCGTTTGAAAATACTTGAACGCGAAAACATTACGCTTTCGACCATTCAAAAAATTATTGCAGACCTTGGACTTCTTGAGGGAGCAAAAGATTTTTTAGATACATTACGCGACGAAACGCAAGTGATTATTCTTTCAGATACATTCCAAGAATTTGCTTACCCGATTATGAAAAATCTTGGATTCCCAACTATTTTTTGCCATAACCTTATCGTAGAAAATGATAAAATTGTGTCCTACCAGCTTCGCATGCAAGACCAAAAAACAAAAGTCGTAAACGTTCTACGAGCTCTTAATTACAATGTTTTCTCTGCAGGTGATTCATTTAACGATACTGGCATGCTTCTTGCAGCTCACAAAGGCGTTTTCTTTAACGCTCCAGAATCTATTGAAAAGCAATTCCCGACTCTTGAAAGCACTCACTCTTATAACGAGCTTTTACAAAAATTCAGGATTTTTTCAGAAACTCTCAGCCCGCGCTAATAACAAGTTGTCATTGCAAACGTAGTGTAAATTGTCATCGCGAACGCAGTGTGGCGATCTACTTGCAAACAGATTGCTTCAGTTTTTCAAGCTTCGCAATGACAAGGGACTCGTGACAAGAACTGCGTGACAAGTGTACAAACAACTTGTCATAGCGAGGAGTCTTTTAAGACGACGCGGCCATCTTGGTTTTTGTCATTACGAGCGTAGCGAAGTAATCCAAAAACAAATGTTGCTTGCAAACAGATTGCTTCTGTCACTACGTTCCATCGCAATGACAAGATTCGCGAGGCAAGTTCGATTCGCAAGACAAGTTGCGGACAAGAACCGCAGACAAGTGTAAAAACAACTTGTCATGGCGAGGAGTCTTTTAAGACGACGCGGCCATCTTGGTTTTTGTCATTACGAGCGTAGCGAAGTAATCCAAAAACAAATGTTGCTTGCAAACAGATTGCTTCTGTCACTACGTTCCATCGCAATGACAAGATTCGCGAGGCAAGTTGCGGACAAGAACCGCAAGTGTAAAAACAACTTGTCATCGCGAACGCAGTGTGGCGATCTACTGGCAATGGGATTGCCTCCACCACGCCACAAGTGCAGTTGGCATAGGAATTTAATGATAAAATTTCATTTAAAACTTTTATCTACAAAAAGTCCCGAGCTTTGCTCGGGACTTTTTGCCTTTACCTTTAACAAAATTAAACTTGTTTTTCTTCAGAAGATTCTTCTTTTGCAGGAGGTTCTGAAAATTCAGCACCGCAACAACCGCAAGGTTCATCATCTTCAAAAGTTTCACCTTCAGACATGCAATCACATTCTAATTTACGACCGCGAACCACATGATAAAGCCCAAGTGCCGCAGCAGCTGCTGCCAAAGCCACTAAAAAATATTTTATGATTTTTCCCATATTTTTAACTCCTCAACAAACAACTTAAAAGTTGTAAAAAACATTCTTCCTTTAATTTAAGCTATTCAAACCATAAAAACAAGAGTTTCCTAAAAAAATCTACACTCTTGATTTTTCAACTACAAGACAAATCGCAGGCAAAGCCTTCATAGCAACCGATTCACTCACAATAATCTCGGACGAAAGAATCTTGCAAGGCAAATCCTGCAAAAGAAATTCGATTCGATTCCTGTCAAAACCAAGCCAAATATGACCATGGGTCTCACGCAATTCTTCTTCATTATGCTGAGCTAAATCTAAAAGCGCTAAAATTCCTCCTGGGCGTAAAATACGAATCGATTCACGTAAAGCATCTCCTGGAGAAGGAGCATGGTGTAAAACCTGACTCATCAAAACTAAATCTGCTGAATTATCTGGCAACGGGATATCTTGCATGTTCGCACAAAGTGGTACTACATTTGTAATCCCCTTTTCCCTTAAAACAACTTTCAAATCACGAATTACTTCTTTCTGAATATCAACAGCCGTCACTTTTTCGCAACGTCCGGCAAGTAAAATACTTAAATCGGCACCTTCTCCACAACCAACATCAACCACATGACCATAAGGTTGAAGCAAGTGGGACAGCAAAGAAATCTGAGCTTTTAAACTACCACCCGTTTCATCTAACTTATGAAATTTACGAGCGTTATTAACTCTTCTTTCATTTAAAACCGTTTTGATTCTACTTTTCACCAACTGAAGGTCGGGCAAATTTTTATAAGCCAAGCGAATCATATCTAAAACGGTCGGACTCATATACAAATCGTCACTCAATCCATAATAAGATTTCGTGCTTTCACGCCTATCTTTTAAAAGTCCGCATGCTGAAAGTTTAGAAAGATGCCTACTTGCATTAGATTGGTGAATACAAAGAATATCTTTTAACTCGTTTACTGTAAATTCAGAAACATCTAAAATCATCATGATTTTTAGCCGCATTTCATCTGCGAGAGCATTAAAAAGCTCTGTATTGGGCTGTAATGGTTCTGTTTTTTTCATTTTGTTCACAAGTACTCCAAAAATTCTTTGAATAACGCTCCTTTTAAATATAGGATTTATTTTATCGGTATTTAGGACTATGTTTCTCCATTTTTAATTTTTAAATTTGATTTTGATGTATAAAAATGGGCTCTTTATTGCACTACTAACCATACTTATTTGTCAAAGTTCACTCTTTGCAAAAGAGTCTTTATTTTATACAAGTAAAACTCTTGATATACCTCTTGCCATTATTTCTGCAAGCACGGCTTTAACTGGACTTTATTTCATTAAAGATACCGAAGTTCCCAATTCTATCAAAGACAAATCATCTCTTTTACCTTGGGACAAACCTTTTGCCGGAACTTATTCAGAAAATGCTGATTTATGGAGTGATATTTTAAACGTTGGTCTGCTTTTTCCAATAGCAATAAGCGGGACAGCCCTAGCCCAAAATGACATTCAAAAAAATGATTTTTGGAAAGTCCTTTTAATGTATTCAGAAGCTTTAGCTCTGCAAAGCGGACTAAATCTTTTAACTCGCTCTTTTCAACTTTGGCCAAGGCCTTACCTTTACAAAAATGGAAAAGCCGAAAAAGCAAAAGGCGAAGCTTATGGTTCTTTTTATTCTGGTCATGTTTCAGCCGCATTTACTTCTGCTGTATTCACTTCTTATCTTTTTCATAAAATTTATCCAAATTCTAAATACAAGACTTGGGTTACTGCAGCTTCTTTTACTCTTGCTTCTGCCGTTGCCATTTTACGCATTGCCGCAGGAAAACACTACCCTACTGATGTGATTGCCGGAGCATTAGCTGGTTCAGGAATAAGTCTTGGTGTTATCGCTTTACACGAACATTTCAAATCTGATATTTCCGTTTCTGCAGCACCTGGTTTTGCGGTTGTTAGCTTTTCATTTTAATTCTAAAAACGAAATCTCTTGCCAATTTATTAAAGAAAAGCTATACTTTTTTCACTTCGGGGATATAGCTCAGTTGGTAGAGCGATACGTTCGCAATGTATAGGCCAGGGGTTCGACTCCCCTTATCTCCATTAAATACTTTGATAATATAAAAGGCTAGCATTCACTAGCCTTTTATACTTTGATTATGAGTTAACTTTTAAAAATTTTTGCATTGACCATTCCAATGACCTTGTGTCCCGTTTGACACATAAATAGGGCCATCAATATATTTACCGGTTGAACCCACAAAGTCTGCTTTACGGAAATCTTCGCCACCAAGGTGCCAACGCATCCAAGCAACAGTTGCAGGAATGCCATCCCATGCGCCAGAGCCGTGCCCCCAACCGCATTCCCCATTATAACATTCAGTTCCGTTTCCGCCAGTCATTTTAATAAGGCAAGCAGGGGCTTTCACACCATTATTGTGATAATCTGCTTCTGCATTAGGACGTTCCATACCACCTTCACCATAAACAATGGCAATCGTTTTATTTGTTGGAATCTGAGCCATAGCAGAATGGCCTAAATCACCACTATTGTTAAGTAATGCAGTAATAACACGACTATCTTTAATAAGCATTTGTTCTGATTCAAGGCCTCCCATAGAATGCCCAGAGCAACCTACTTTAGTCATATCTAATTTAGCATACAAAGGGTCTCCTGGAGTATTGTTTTTATTTTCAAGCCAATCAAGGGCTTTTTTACCTTGAGAAGCATCACCTGGAGATTCTCGAAGAGCAATCACCACAAAACCATGAGAAGCAAGACGACGAATCATGCCGCCATAAGCACCAGGTTCTGTACCACCACCAGGTCCCCACATCACAACAGCATGCTTTTTAGTTTCTGAAAGTCGTTTTGGATGAGCAAGAATTCCACCGCCATCCCAACCAGTGTTAGTGATGTATTCTACTTCCATTTCGTCACCATTTTCATTGGTGCCATTAGCTAAGAAAATACCTCCTTCTTCTGCAACTGAGCTAGAACTCGGTTCTTCAACAACAGGTTCACTTGAACTAGATTCAGGAACAAGCATTTCACTAGAACTAGATTCAACAATATCACCGACATTTGGATTACTTGAAGAATCTGGAGTTGGAGGAATTAAAATTGTGGTAGAATCAAAAGGATTTTCTGGATTATCTGGTGTTACTATTGGTTGGTTCGGGTCAATATTCACATCTGGATTTAATGAATCTACTGGCAAATTACCAATCTGATCCTGAAGTTGATTTTCTGCATCAGAGATAGCTGAGTTTACTTTATCTGTAGCTTCTGAACAATTTAAGAAAGCTAAAGAAACACCCAATAAACAAACCCCTTTCACTAAACTTTTAAAGTTAATGGTTTTCATTTTTACTCCTTTAATAACGGATTTATCTAAAGATACCTTGAGTAAAAAAGAAAAATGATTTATCCATTAAGGATTTTATGGATAAATAGTCAACATGGATAAATAATCCATATAAAAAAACAACCCGCCGGCAAATGCCGGCGGGAAGTATACTTTCAGAATTCGCTAAGAATTAGAAACTAAAAACAGTTTCAACACCAAACTTGAGAGTTGTATCGTCTTCGTTATCACCCATAGCAATGCCGACCATACCAAATGCAGTAAGTTCGAGATTTTCTACTGGAGAAATATAGACGCGACCACCAACATCAAGAGTTTCTTGAGTTGAATCATCATCATCAAGAGTATTGGTGTGGTATTCTACAGGAATTCCGAGCTTGATGAATTCAGCCAACTTGAGAGCTGGTTCTGCATACAAGAAGAAGTATTCTGGAATTTCACCGCTATAGAGGTCCAAATTACCAGCATCGCCTTCGTCAATAAATGCATAGAAAGCTGTTGTTTTAATCTGGAACATTGCCACTTCAAAGCTTGGTTCTGCCAAAACAGTGTGAGCTGTTGAAGTCCAATCTTGCCCCTTAACCATATCTTCATCGTCCATGAGATAATCCATATGGAATCCATAAACTGCACGGAAAGCAAAACCGCCAATGGAAACACCGGCATCTACACCTGCATGCAATTCATTATGTTGTAATGTCTGGTAGCTCTTATAATCGAAATATGGGCGCAAATGTTGACCAGCATAATCAAATTCATAAGCTACATGAACATCATAGTTTTTACCAGATTCTTCTACGCAATTGTCTTCAGCGTAACAAATTCCACGAGTATCGTTTTCGCCACGACCAAAGCCAAATCCGAGTTCCAAACCAGCAAGAGTAATTTGAATACCACGAATATCATGTTCTTTCATACCTGCTGCATTGTAAGCAGGATCATCATAACCATAATAAGACTTGAATGCGCCTTCAGAGAAAGTCAAATCACCGACTTTAACATTGAAGAAATCAGCTGGTTTATATTGGATATATGCTCCATTATAAATCGCTGCTGGAGAAGTAGATTCACCATCAGCTTCTAAACCAACAAATGCAGACCATTTGTCGTTGAATTGAACATCAACATTCAAATCAAAAGTAGAAGCATAAGAATGATTCAAATCTGCATCGTTAATAACGTCACCGGTATAAACGTCAAATTCTACTTCACCAGAGAAATTAACTTTCATTTCTGCCTTAGAAGTTGCTTCATTCATGCTGGCTTTAAGTAAATCAAGTGCATTTCCGGCAGCTGCAGAAACTTCGCCCTTATCTTCTGTTTTTGGAGCGTTTTCAGCGGTTTTTGCTTCTTCTGCCTTTGGAGCTTCTGCTACTGGCTTTGCTTCTTCTGCCTTCTTTGCTTCTTCTGCTGGCTTAGCAGTTTCTGCCTTTGGGGCTTCAGCTACTGGCTTTGCTTCTTCAGCCTTCTTTGCTTCTGCGGCTGGCTTAGCAGTTTCTGCCTTTGGGGCTTCTGCTACTGGCTTTGCTTCTTCAACTTTCTTTGCTTCTTCTGCTGGCTTAGCAGTTTCTGCCTTTGGTGCTTCAGCTACTGGCTTTACTTCTTCAACTTTCTTGGCTTCTTCTGCTGGCTTAGCGGCTTCTGCCTTTGGTGCTTCAGCTACTGGCTTTGCTTCTTCAACTTTCTTTGCTTCTTCTGCTGGCTTAGCGGCTTCTGCCTTTGGGGCTTCAGCTACTGGCTTAGCGGCTTCTGCCTTTGGGGCTTCGGCTACTGGCTTTGCTTCTTCAGCCTTCTTTGCTTCTGCGGCTGGCTTAGCGGCTTCTGCCTTTGGGGCTTCGGCTACTGGCTTTGCAGGTTGTTCTGCTGGCTTTGCTGCAGGAGCTGTAGCCTGTGCAAAAACACTAGCAGCCGCAAAGCTTAAAAGCATTGCAGAAAATTTCATTTTTTTCATATTTTCTCCTTTAGAGTTTTTTTTGTTTGAATTTGGGTTGCCAAAACATAATTAAATTAGTGCATTTTATCACGCTTTTCTTACTACTTTAGGAACAAATGTCTGTTTTTTTACGATGTTTACTTTTGAAAATTCATTTTATCCACACGATAAAACTCTCTTTTAAGGCGTAAATATTTTTAAACATTTTGAGTTGATATAACTTTCTTTACCCCAAAAAAAACACAAATTTATTTCGTTTTTATTTTCATACATCTATAAAAAAGTTCTATTTAAAATTTTTGTAAGATAAAGACATTTTTTAAAATGATATATTTCTTCAAAATTGTTCTTTTAGGTATTTTATGATTTTTTTTAAAGCCCAAAAAAGCCTTATCATTTTTTGTTTCTTTTTAGCCACTTTAGCCTATTCTGCTGAAATGGTAAAACAAGATTTGGATTATACCGATCATATACAAACATTTTATAACCCAGATAGAGGATTTTATGTTCCTCAAGTAATTCATTTTAAACCTAACGGAGCAAGTGCTAACCCTTGGAGTCGCTTTTTACACTTACGGGCTGAAATTTCAGAATTTTCTAGCAATGCCGTGTGGGATACTTGTGCAACATGCCATGGGACAACACAAGATTTAACAACTGCTATGCTAGATTCTCTCAAAGCTTTTTTAAATAAAATCCGAGAAAAAAATGGGACCATTGTTTTACGATTTTGCTATGACCCTTGGTTTGAAGGGAAAGCCAACATGGAACCCGAACAAGAAGTTATTCTAAAACATGTCCGACAGCTTTCAAAAATTTATTCTGAATATGACGATGTTATTACTTTTGTTGAACTTGGAATGTATGGACCTTATGGAGAAAATCACTCAAGTAAAATTGCCACAGCAGAAAATTCAGGTTACGCTCTACGTGAAATGATATTAAATACATCAAAAAATGTGGATATTGGTGCTAGAACGGCTCCTGTTGTTGCAAGAGCTTTTGGTTTTTCTCCGGCAACAATTGTAGATACACTTTCTAAGGAACCTCTTGAATTAGGTGATACTCTCGCTTGGAATTATGGTGTTTCTTTTGATATAAACCACCCTTATTTCAAACAAAAAGCCGACTCTATAGGTGAAGACATTTTTCGTGTAGGCCTTTTTAACGATGGTTATCTTGGAACAGAATACGATTATGGGACCTGGGGAGCTGATTGTAAAACTAGTATTTGTCGAAATCGCGGAACAGACTGGCTTGAAAAATATGGTAAACATGTTCCTTATGGAGGTGAAGCTCTCACTACCGCTTCTGGATACAAAAAGATAAACACTCCTGCATTCCTTGCTTACGAAGGCTTTCGCACTCACACGAGTTATTTAAATATCCAATGGAATTACAATTTAATCAATGAATGGAAAGAAACGCCATTTACGCCAAGACATGATATAGATTCTGCATACAAATCCTATAAAAGAAATGATACTCTTTTTAATAGTGGTTTTAAATATATTGAAGACCATTTAGGGTATCGTTATGTATTAAAAGAATCTAATATGTTTGATTCTCTTGGAACAGGAAGCCATTTAAAAATTAAACTAAAGATTCAAAATGTCGGTTTTGGTAACATGACAAAAAAACGCCCTGTTACCATAATGCTACGTTCTCACCAAATGATTGATTCCTCTTTCACAATAAATGATAAAACTATTGACACACTTGTTTACGCAAAACGTATTGAGCTCAAACTAGAAAATGATTTTGACCCACAAACTATTTATTCAAGAACTATGACAAAAGATACAATCATTACATTCGATGGCACTAATGAATTTGAAATAGCAACAAAACTTCCTGAAAATTTACCAGATGACTCTTATGATGTTTTTTTACGTATTTCTCAATATGGTAACTGGCCTAGCGATAATAACTATTCCACAATCCGTTTTGCAAATGATTCAACTTATTTCGACAATGTAACTGGAGCAAATTTAGTGGGCAGTTTTGTATTAAGTAAAAAAGCACCTGTTATCACAGGGATACCTAAAGAAAAAATTCCCCAATCTAATTTTAAATTTTATATCCATGACAAAAATCTCTATATAAATGACGCAACTTCTATAGAAATATTTGATATAAAAGGAGTGCTTTTGCATTCTCAAAAACTTTCTTTAATGCAATCAGTAATCGCGTTAAACTCGTTTCCTAAAGGTTTGTTAGTCATAAAAATCTATAATCAAAACAAAAGTCTCTCTCAAATTATCCGAAATCAATAAATACTACAAAAATAAATGGATAAACTGACTTAACAAATGTTTATTCTGTTTTATTTTTTTAAATTTGCTGAAAGCTTTTTGAGGTTTTTATGATTGGTAACTTTTTTTCTACTTATTGGCCTGTTTTAGTCATCCTTCTTGTGGTGGTTGTAGTCCTTGCTATTGTCCGCGCCGTTCGTCGTTTTTTAAAAGAAGGTGGTGGAGCATTCCGTCTAGAAACAGCTCGCAAATGTTCTGAACCCAATATGTTATTTTTAACGCAATGTTCAAAAGCTGTTCTCGCCGACGCTGACATTGTCTGTAAATACAAAGGTGAATTTGTTACACCAACAAAAGACGACATGCGCATTTTGCGTTCGGCTGTTAAAAAGAAATACCAATGTATGCCATTTCTTGTTCCAAATACAGAATTTGTGGCTTACTTCTTCTGCAAATCAGAAGCAGGCTTTAAACGCCGCATGAGCAACTTACTGCCAAATGACAAACGCAAAAGTCATAAATGGCCTTATAACGATGTAGAAACTGGTAAAAAATTAAAATACTCAATGGATTCTTAAGAGTCTTTTTAAATTCACGCCATGTCTGGTGGATTTTCTCATTTAGCGCTTTCTAGATTCGTCCCCGATTTAGAAAAAGCGCTTTGTTCAAATAAAAACATTTTACTTTCAGCCCCAACAGGGAGTGGGAAATCTATATATTTCCCTTATTTTCTTTCAGAACGGTTTTCTGGTAAAATTGTCATTCTTGAACCAAGGCGTTTAGTAGCTAAAGAACTTGCCCGCTATATGGCCAAATGCCTTGGAGAACCTTGCGGCAAAACGGTCGGTTATAAATTTCGATTAGAACAATGTAAAAGCGAACAGACAAGAATCATTTTCCAAACTTACGGCAATTACCTTCAGGAAATTCTACACCACGAAGAAAATGCTGATTGGATTTTGTTTGATGAATTCCACGAACGCAAAGCCGAAATGGATTTATTGCTAGCCTATTATGTTCAAAAGCAAAAACAAAATTTTCATTTGCGCTTGGCTGTTATGTCAGCAAAATTAAATAGCACGCCTATTGCTGAATTTTTAAACACAGAACTTCTAGAAACGGGGATTCCGCTCTACCCTGTTCAAATTATTCATCAATCTTCTGCACAAAAAAAATCACTTGAAGACTCTATTTGTCAAGCTCTTAGAACTTTGCAAATAAATGGAATCTGGAAAACTACTCTTGTTTTTCTTCCTGGAAAAGCCGAAATAAAAAAAGCAAAAGAAACTGTAGAAGAATCTTTTGGAAAATCAATTGAAACTTTGGAACTTTATAGCGGTCAATCCGATGAAATACAAGAAAAAATTTTCACTCCTTCTGCAAGCCCACGAGTTGTTTTTACAACCAATATCGCAGAAACTTCTTTGACTGTTCCTGATGTAAGTGGCGTTATTGATTCTGGTTATGAACGCCTTCTTGAATATTCTAAAGATTCAAGTATTCCTGTCTTACGGATTTCTAGAATAACTTTACAAAACGCAATACAACGCACTGGTCGTGCAGGCCGTTTAGAACAAGGAACTTGTATTCGTTTATGGAGTAAAGAAGAAGAAAAGTCATTTCAAGAAAATATTATTCCAGAAATTTTACGAATAAATCCACAAGAATTTTTCCTAAAAAAAATAGCTCTTGCAGAAAAGCTTTCCATAAAAGCTAGCGAAATGCAATTACTTACAGAAATTCCAAAAGAGAAAAAGGATGCTTGTCAATTTATTTTAGAAAAGTCGGGTTTTATCCAACAAGAAACCCTTACAGAATTAGGAAAAGAATCTTTAGAAGTATCTCTTGAAAACATTAAACTGCTAGAAGTATTCTTAAAAGTCCGTTTTCAAAACCCAGTGTTTATTGCTATGTTAGCCTGGTTAGATGCCGGCAATGAATTTTTCTTTCGTTCCAAAGAAACCTTTTCTTTAAAAAATTTAGCTGAAACATTAGTAGAAAATTCTAAAAGCGTTCCCCGAGAAGTTGAATATACTTTTCGAAAACTTTTAAAGTTCGCTCAAAGCAAAAACTTTAAAAACCTTTTTACAGAAGATATTCCTAAAACAATGCTTGAATTTTTCTCAGAAAATCTAGCCATTCGTAATGGTGAATCATTTAAACTACAAGACAAACAAATGTTGCGGTTAAAAATTGAGTCTGCAAAAGCAATTCTCGCTTTTGCACTTGTACGAACTGGCAATATAAATTCTTCTGAATTACGAACAGGTGCTTATTTAGAAATTCCTGAAACACTTATTTATACTAAAGAAGATTCTATTCACTACGAGTTACTGTGGCAAAATTCAAAAGAACGCTTTATAGGAATAGCTGTCAGAGAAAGTCATGGAAAAGAAATAGCTCGAACAGAAATAATTCCACAAGAGACTGATGAAAATACAAGAAAAAATCTAGCATCTCTTTGCAACACTTATTGGAAAGAAAAAATATCTAAAGAAAACCTTTCTCACCTGTGGTTATCTGCAGAAAATCAAATTCTATTTTACAAAATGAAGTTAGCTGCTAAATATTTCCCCGAATATAATCTTCCTTTGTGGAATGAGGAAGATATGGATTTAATTGCAGAGGTCTTTTTTGATTCCATTTTTTTAAAGAAAGATCTTACTCCAGAACGTTACCGAAATATTATTGAAGATTATTTTGGAAAAACAATGATTTCTTGGTTGCATAAAAACTTCCCAGACTACACCACCCTTTTAAATGGAAAACGAGCTAAGTATATATACCAAGAAGACGTTGTAGAAATTTCTGCTAGACTAGGTGATTTTATTGGAACGCGAGGCAAACATTTCATTGCTGAAAATAAAGTTCCTGTTCGTTATGATGTTTTAGCCCCTAATTACCGTTCGGTTCAAAAGACTTGGGATTTAGATAGTTTTTGGATAAACACTTACCCAGAAATCAGAAAAGAACTCAGAGGGCGCTACCCCAAACACCCTTGGCCAGAAAAAATTCTTTAAAATTTTATTTTCCAAAGCTATAACGAATCTCTTGAATTCTAAATGCAAGATCTTCATTATTTTCTAGCATAGTCATTACAGAGTTACAACTGGCTATTACTGTAGAATAATTGCGACCAAAAAATTCACCTATTGTTTGCAAAGATTCGCCCGTATCTTCTCTACAAATAAACATGGCTATTTTCCGGACAAATGAAATTTTTTCTATCCGAGAAGGAGATAATAAAGATTCGCATTCAACACCATACGCTGCAGCCGTTGCGGCTGTTATTGCTTCAAGCGTTCTGCCCGATTGCCCAGGCAATAAAAATAGCCGCACCGAATTTAAAGTTAGCGTTTTACGCTGTAACTCATATTCCGCTTGTAAACGCTTGATTTTTCCAATTAATGTACGGAAATTATCAACAGCTGGTGTTGCTATCCAACGGCAAATTTCATGGCGTTCTTTTTCTAAAAACGGAAATTCAAGCGTAGCGCGTTCCACAACACCTAAACGCGTTTTGGAATCTGGCATTTCTAATTTCAAAGCAATACATTCTTCTAAACGGTTCAAAAATTTTGCTTTAAAATACCTTTGATCCATTTCTGTCGGGAGTCTATCACTTGAAAAAACAGTTTGTCTACCATGAAGTCTACGGCGTTCAATAACATTTAAAAGAGCTAATTGTACGCCACTTCTTTTTGCTAAAAACTGCACGTCGTCTAACAACAAAAGATCTACTTGTTCATAAGTTTCTCTAAAATCATTTTCCGCTGCTTCTTTATTTTTAGCATTTCCTTCAAAACACTTAAGAAAATCTTCTAAAAAGCGAATCCCAGAAGTGTATTTTACACTAACATTTCTTTTGGATTCTTTTATTGCATAAGCCATTGCTTGCAGCAAGTGCGTTTTACCTAAACCAGATTTGCCATAGATATAAAGCAATAAAGCATCTGAACGACATGGCTCTTCAGCCACTTTTTTACACATTGAAAGTGCTTCGCGATTACAAAGGCCTTCCACAAAATTCTGGAATGTATTTTCTACATAACCCAAAACTTCATATTGTTTTTTCTGAACAAGATGTTCTTTTCGTTTAATTTGAACTGGCGATAAAGCAATACTTGGAACTTCTAAAAAACGACGCTCATTTTGAGCTATTTTCAAACTTAAGTTTTCTATGGTAGAATCAATAGAAACAAGAATTTTTAAAATGCGTTTGGAAAAATGTTTTTCAGCCCAATCACGCGTAAATTTATTTTGAGTTTCAAGAATACAAATGCCTTTGTCAACACCAACGAAATGCAACGTTTTTACAAAATTAATCTCAACGTTTGTAAAGCCAGAAGCCCCCAATACAGAAATAACAGTCTCCCAAAGAGAACTTACAGAACGTTCAGCACAAGAATCTATAAAAGTCAAAATACACCCAATTTTAAAGTCAAAATTTTTCGTTTCAAATTTAAATCAAGTGATTAAAGATTGCCCCGAAATTCTGCTTTTTTTTAATATTTTGCCTTTTTTCGTCTAAAACCGCAATAAAAAAACAACCAACGATTAAACACTTTTAATAACCAAAGTATTAAGAGACTAATTACTTATTTATTACAAGGTTGTATACCACTTATTAACAACTATTTTTAGAAAAATACTTGACAAACAATATATTACGTTATAAACCTAATTTTAGATTTGTAGCAAATTAATATTTCAAAAATATACTAGGAACAAACAATTTTAAAAATCGCTTAAAAAATGGTAGCGAAAAACTAGCCAATTCAGGAAATCGTTTTAACGCTTCTTTGGGATTTGAGTAAGCAAGACGTGAAAACCAATGTGATTTCCAGATATTTAAAGCTTTTTTGTACAAAGGATGACTTTGATAACGTTCTAATACTCGTATAAAAGTCCCATACATTAATGTATTATCTAAAGACATATTTTTACCATGTTCTCGGTAATAACAACACACAGTAGATAATACTGGCAAAGAGCCATATTTTTCTAACATAGAAAGCCAAAGCGGAAAATCTTCAAATGGAAATTCTTGGTCATACCCACCATTTGCTTTAAATTCTTCTAATCGAATCATTTCTGTGCAACCATGAAGTTCTTTTTTTCCTAAGAAAAATTCTTCAAAAGAAACTTCTGGAATGGAGTGGAGGTACCTAGGGTCAGGCATAAGAGCCCGATTTCCATCTTTATCCATTTTAACAATTTGTCCAAAACACGCTATTTTTTCAGGGTGAGCCATTAAATAATCCGCTTGGGCTTTTAAACGCCCCATTGGCATCATATCATCAGATGCAAATGTGCAAAAAAAGGTCCCTTTGGCTAAACCTATAAGCTCTGAAAGGGTTGCCATTACACCTTTATTTTCACGATGTTTATAAACAAATCCTAATTCTTGTGCTAGCTTTTCCAATATTTCTGGCGACGAATCTCTGCTTCCATCATCTATTACAATTAATTCAAAAGAAACGCCTTTCTGAGACATTACTGAACGCACTGAAGCTTCGATATAAGCTTCATGATTATAACTTGCAAGTAATACCGATACTAAAGGGTTTTCCATGAAATTTTCCTAACAAATAAAAGAGCAATTATAAAATACAAAAGATTTTCAATCGCATAAGTAATAACCGGCGAATAAGCACCAAGTTTAGAAAGTAAGCTCCAAGTACAACAAACAAAAAAGACTTGAAAAAATATTTCTAAAAAAAGAAATTTCTTTGTCTCCCTTTTAGCCATTAAAACCATTCCACAGCACCAGCCACCCGCATGAAAAAAATCTCCTAATAATTGCCAAGGGAGTAAAAGAGAGGCTTCAGAAAATGATTCTGAAAGAAAAAACAAAATAGTTTCTTGTTTAAAAAAATATAAGCATAGAGAAACTATTCCAGCTATTCCTAAAACACGTAATAATAAAGGATAAAATATTTTAGAAAAATCTTTCTTTGAAAGTTTTTCTGAAATATTAGGTAAAAGTATGATTCCTAGAATCGAAGAAATGCCTACATTAAAAAAATCAGATATTTTAGAAATTCCTTGCCAAAGCCCAGCTATTTCTAATCCTTGAGAAAAATGTAACATTTGACGCACAAACGTTAAAACAATTGGGGTTAAAAGCATTGGAACTAACCCCATTGCCACAAAAGGCAGCCAAACTTTTTTATTCTCCGCTAAACATGCAGAAACACTTTTTAAAAGAGAAAAAGAAAAGCCTGCACGAGAAGCTATTGGTATAGCTATTGCCACAGAAAGTATAGATTGAGTAGCGATAATTGAGAGAAGAGAAAGTGATTTTGTATAAACTAAAATAATTACCCAAAGCGTTTGTATTGCACTAATAGACAACGCTATTATTGCATAACGATGGTAACGCTCTAAACCATTCATTACAGATAAACAAATTGATGCTATGTTTGTCGCGGCAATTCCTGGGAGAGCAAATAAAATTGCTGCTTGGATATTTCTGCGCGGCATTCCTGGAAACATTTCTTCAAGCGGTGCTATAAAAAGAAAAACAACAGCAACAACCACTAAAACAAACATTCCAAAAATATTTAAGCGCAATCCTCCACGCCAAATGCCATGCAAAGACTTTTCATTTTTATACCTAGCCGTTAAACTAACCCACCCATTCTGGAGAGCTAGTGATGAAATTCCTTGTCCAATAGAAATAAAATTTTGAAATTGTCCAACACAAGCAAATACAGATGGTCCTAAAATAACTGCTAAAAATTTATGCAATACAAAAGAACAAACCGTTCTAAATAAAGTAATAAAAGCCGAGCCGCAAAATAATTTCCAAAAAGACTTCAAAGTAAACCCCTAAAGAGACGGAGAAAATGAATTAACAGCATCTATCACTTGTAAAATTTCTGATTCTTCCATTACTGGGAAAAGTGGCAAACTCAACGTTTCTTTTGATTGTTTTTCAGCTACAGGAAATTCTCCAAAATGACAATCAAGAAAAGCTCCTTGCAAATGAGGCGGTAAGGGATAATGGACTAAAGTTTCAACGCCTAATTTTTGTAAATGTTCTTGCAATTCATTTCGATACTTTGTATGCACTGCAAAAATATGAAACACATGCTCATTCGTATTTGTAATACAAGGTAATTTTAAAAAAGGATTGTTGATTTTTTCACTATAAATTTTTGCAATTTCTATACGACGATGATTATCGTTTTCTAAACGTTTTAATTTTAATGATAAAATCGCAGCTTGGATTTCATCTAATCTTGAATTTACTCCATCAAATTCATGAACATACTTTTTTGAAGAACCATAATTTCCCATTTTTCGAACAGTATCAGCTAGTTTAGAATCTGAAGTGACAACAGCGCCAGCATCGCCCAAAGCGCCAAGATTCTTTGTTGGGTAAAAACTAAAAGCGCTTGCGTTGCCAAAAGACCCTGCTTTACGCCCATTTCGAGAGGCCCCGTGTGCTTGAGCGGCATCTTCAATTAACACAAAATTCTTTTCTTTTGAAAAATTTTCAAATTCTTCCATATCGGCCAAAAGCCCATACAAATGCACAACTATAACGGCTTTTATATTTTCATCCCAAGCTAAACGCAATTTTTCTACTGTTAAAAGAGAAGATTTTTCATCGACATCAACAGGATAAGGTTCTAGCCCCGCATTTTTTACAGCAAGCCATGTGGCAATAAATGTATTAGCCGGCACAACAACCTTATCGCCTTTTTTCAAAATTCCAAGCGCAATATAAGATTTCAAAATCAAAGAAAGAGCATCTAAACCATTCCCCACGCCAATACAATATTTCACACCACAAAAATCAGCGAATTCTTTTTCAAAAGAATTATTCTGATTTCCTCGTATAAACCAGCCAGAATTAAAAACAGAAGCAAAAATATCCTGGGCAGAAGCAGTATAAACAGCATTTATTCTATCAAGCGGATAATAAGGAACTTTACGCATACAAGGAAATTAGAAAAATGAGAAAAGATAAATGTGAAATAAAAGTTTTTTTAATTGAATTTTTCTAACATTATTATATGCTTGAAATTTTGCCTTACTCTCCAGAACAAAAAACACGTTTTGATTCTTTTGTTTTAAATGATTCCATAAACGGAACCTTTTTGCAAACGCAAAATTTCTTAGAATACCACCCAAAAGCTCGTTTTCAAGACGCTTCTTTATTTTGTCACAATAGTGGTAATCTTTGCGCTGTAATTCCGGGCGCTAAAATCGAAGAAGAATTTATATCACACCCTGGCTCTACTTTTGGTGGACCAATTATTTCTTCAGATTGTTATTCTGGAAAAAGAATTTTTGACATTTTAAAAACATTTGACCATTATTTTTCAGAAAATTATAAAAGTGTCAAATTAAAAATCACTCCAGCACTATTTTCACAACAACCTACAGACCTTTTAGAATATGCATTAGAACGACTTGGTTACCAAAGGCACACCGAACTTAGTTCTTACATTCCTTTGAAAAAAGAAACTGACCCAATAGAATTCTGTGATAAAGAATGCCGTAGAATCATTCGAAAAATTGATACAGAAACTTTAGAATACAGAGACTTTAAAACAGCTGAAGATTTTGAACATTTTTTCCATTTTTTAAAAATATCTAAAGCCAAATATGGTGTTTCTCCAGTGCATACTTTAGATGAATTATTGGATTTAAAAAACAATCGAATTCCTGATAACATCAGATTCCGCGGGCTTTGGCAAAACGGCATTTTTGTTGCCGCCATTATGTTTTTCGTTTTTCCAAAAACAAATTGTATTCATGCCCAATACATTGCCACTAACCCAGATTTTAAAATACTCCAACCAGGCACTGCTATTTACATTCACACCATAAGAGAAGCAGCAAAAGAAGGTTTCCAAAATATTTCTTTTGGAATTTCTACTGAAAACCACGGCGAATATTTAAATCAAAATCTTTTACATTTCAAAGAATCTTTCGGAGCTAAGCACTCTATAAATGCCTTCTACACCAAAAATTTCTAATTCGATTTTCTTAAAACCAAAAACGCATATTCAAAAGAACCTGGATCTTCTTCCAAGTAAATTTTCCCGACAGTTCCGGGGTGTAAACGATCTGCCTTTTCCCCGCGGAAGTTTTCAACGTATTTGATTTTACATGGTTTCATTCCAGATGGACTCATCCATTCCAAGGTATCAGTTTCTGGAGAAAACGCATTTTTCACATCAACAATAAAAGCATTTTCCTCTTTACCAGAAATAAGGCCAGCCACACAACCTACTTCTGAATGAACTTGTGTTGATTCATAATTTTGCGGTAATTTATCACCATAACCAAATCCTAACATACGCCCACGACTATCTGTTAAAGAAATGGCATCAAAAGCTTTTTCAGGGACATCGCCGCCTGCTAAAACAGAATCTATTGCTTGTCTATAAGCAGAAACTACTTGACTTAAATAATAAACTGAACGCGTTCTACCTTCTATTTTAAAAGAAGCAATACCCGCATTGACTAAATCTTTTAAAAGCGGTAAAGCGCAAAGATCTCGGCTACTCATAAAGTAAGTTCCCCAACGATCTTCATCTAAAGCAATAGGAGCTAACTCTGGTTTATCAGGGCGCGATAAGAAAAAATCTCCAACATGTTCTCTATAGCCATCTGACTGAACATCCTGATTTGCATAAAGTGCATAAGGCATACGACAGGAATTATTGCAAATACCTTGGTTTGCATCTCGATGCGAAACCCAATTGCTTAACATACAACGCCCTGACATAGACATGCAAATGTTACCATGCACAAAAACCTCTAATTCTAAATCAGGCAAACGTTCTTGTATTTCAAGAACTTCTTTTAAGGAAAGTTCCCGAGAAAGGATTATTCGTTTCACCCCAAGGTCAGCCCAAAAAGCAGCCGTTAACCAATTCGTTGTATTCGCCTGCACTGAAAGATGCACTTCCATTTTCGGTATTTCTTTTCGTAAAAAACCAACCACACCTGGGTCTGCGACAATAACCGCATCCGGGCCTAAAGCAGCGGCTTCTAAAAGTGTTTTACAGAAAGGTTCTACTTTACCATTACGAGCAATGACATTACTTGTCAAATAAAATTTTTTGCCTTGTTCGCGACAAATAGCAATTCCTTCTGCTATATCATCTAACGAACGAAAACCATTTTCTCTAGCTCTTAAAGAAAATGCAGGTTGACCTGCATAAACAGCATCAGCACCATATGCCAAAGCATAACGCAAACGATTCAAGTCTCCAGCAGGAGCAAGTAATTCAGGTTTTCTTACCATTTAAAGCCAAGCCTCGTATAAAATTTACGGTCATCAATAAAAGTCCATTCCAAAGCAAAGAAGGTATACTGTCCTTCATAAGCAAGTGAAGGCGTTAAAGAATATTGCATCTTTGCACCTTCCAAAAATGATTTTGGGTGTTTCATGTGATTATTAGGAGTTGTATCATTTAAGGCACTCCCATAATCAGTACCTTTCCAGAACCAGGTTTGTCTGAGTCCGACATTCCAATGTTTATTCAATCTTCCATATACAAGCCAATCTATAGTCTGGCTATTAGGTCCTCCTTGGTTTCCAAGAGGTTTTCCTAAATGAGCTAACTGAGCTGTATTTTCAATAAAATGAGTATAGACATAGGGTTCAACTCTTGCATATTCTGCTAAAGTTCCCACTTCTAAAAAATGTTTTCCTATTTGAAAATCCTTACCAAATTGCAAACCGCCAAGAAACGCCCATTTTGCTTCAGCATTATCGTTTCGAATTAAGCTTATCGGGCTTTCCATATCATCTAAGAAAAATTCTGTATAAAGACGAAACATTTCAAGAAAACGATAGTTGGCGTCAAATGAGAGGGCTCCATTATTGCTGCGCTCTGAAAAATTTCCCTTTTCCATAAAAAGCGGAACAATCGGGACAAAAAGCCATGCATTATTATTATCATAAACTGCTTGGATTTCACTCATTCCAAGGGTTAAATTTCCTAAGTCCAATTCGTAACGATGGCCATACAAATGACGTTGGTCTTTATTTTTAATACTCATGCTATTTTTATAAATCCGCAAATCACCATAAAAAGAAATTACAGAAAGTGGACCAACCTGCAATTCAAACGTGAGCGAATTAAATGGCAATGCAAATTGGTTTAAAGTCAAGTTATTATAATAACCTGGTCCCCAATGCATGACATCTCGACCAAAGTCTAGGCGGCCAAAGCCCATATTCAACGCTAAATGCCCACGATACCTTGCATAACTTGCGTATTCAACCCCAGAATTATCTTCTTCTTTTTGAAATTCAACAAATTCACCATCAAAAGAAGACGGGCGTTCAGCACTATGACTTTCGACATAAATTCTTGCATCAAGCATAAATTCAAGGGAATCTATAAAGCCTCTCAAATAAACGCCACCATCTGCCGCCGGGAAAATAGTATCACGAATAGCTTCGCCACCGCGATAATCCAAACCACCAATCAAACTTGCAGCAATAGAAGATTTCGGGTGAGAAAATTTCAAAAGAGCATCTTTTTCTTCTTCATTATAATTACGTCGCCAAGCAGAATCTCTTTGTGGAAAATAAAAACGCTGCCGATAATCTGTTGTTGTAAATTTATGGAATTCAAACAACAACGGAGAGGCTTCCAAAGTTTTCAAATTACGGCTACGTTCCCCTGCTAATACTGGAGAAGCATTAAGTGATGAAATAGAAAACAACACCAACAAAAACAAATAAATCATTTTCTTCATTGGATACAAAATAGAAAAATATCAATCACCATTTTTTGAAAAGTTCTTCATTATTTACAAAAAAACATAATATCAATCATCGTTTTTTTCAAAGACCTTTGAAAAAACATTCAAATAAAATCAAAATATTAATTTTATGCCGTTGGGTGTTTATTCGTAATAAAAATGGTCAAAAAAAGGAGAGAATTTATGACCTGTTTTAAAATATTATTCGCTTTTTCCATTTCTATTTTTATAATAGCTTGTGGAGACAATTCATCAAATTCATCGAGTACAGATTCTTGTTCTTACGACGCAATAAGCAACACCTATTTTTGTAAAGATGAAAATGGCGATTATGCTTATGCTATTTTACCTGATGGAACAAAACAAGAAATAACTACTCTACCAGACTCACAACCAGATTCATTAAATGATTCTACAACCCAATTAACTTGTACAGACTTATTACCATCATTTACTTTAAACGGCATCCATTACTATATAGAAAATGAAAAAACCTTTTATTTTGATGAATCTTGTAGCCAGATTTTCTTAACCGAAACAGAAATTCCCTCATCATCTGACAATGCTTATTCCAGTCAAGAAACTATTTCTTCTTCAAGCCAAACTGTTGCTATTTCTTCTAGCTCTGTAGCTATCTCTTACAATCCAAATGGGACTGAAAAACAAATTATCTTTTCTAATGCGGGAATAGAAATAACGAATGATTCCTGCTTAGAAATTACAAATACAACTGTAAAAATAACTTGTGCTGGAGAATACTATTTAAGCGGAAACTCTGACAATTTCCAAATTATGGTTAGTGCAAATGACACAGACAAAGTTTATTTATACTTAAACAATCTCACACTTTCAAGTACAGACGCGCCTATCTATGTTCAAAATGCAGACAAGACATTCCTTATGCTCATTGATGGAACCACAAATACATTGGCAGATGCTTCTTCAAGAACAACAACTTATACAAAAACTGATGAAACGCCTGACACCACCAACGCTTGCATTTATTCCAAAGATGATTTGACATTTAAAGGAAACGGAAGTCTCATAATTTATGGGAATTACAAAAATGGGATTCAATCTTCTAATGACATTAAAATCAAAGATTTTCCACAAGTGACAATTACTGCAACCAATCATGGCATTAAAGGTAAAGGCTCTGTAGAAATTGAAGGCGGTAATTTCACAATAAACACAACAAATGGTGATGCTATCAAATCCGATGAAGGTGAAGACGAAGGCTATATCGCTGATAAAGGTTATGTACAAATTACTGGTGGTAACTTTAATATTACTGCAGGCGATGATGGCATTCAAGCATATAACTATGTATTCATTGCCGATTCTAATGCAGTTCCTTCTTTTGAAATTAAAACCGGAACAGGAGCTTCTGCACAAACAAATTCTGGTTCTATGGGAGGCTTTTGGGGCGGAACTTCGTCAACGACTACTGATTCTACTAGTCTGAAAGCGATTAAAGCCGACTCTTTGGTTCTTATTAATGCAGGAATCTTTTCTATCAATTCTGCTGATGACGCAATCCATTCTAACGGAACTGTTCGTATAAATGGTGGAGATATAACAATTGCCGCAACTGATGACGCAATACATGGCGATGTTTTATTCCAATTAAATGGTGGAAAAATTTCTGTTTCACAATGTTATGAAGGTTTTGAAGCTTATGAACTTGAAATAAATGGCGCAGAAACTTCCGTATCCGCAAGTGACGATGCTTGGAATGCTGCTGGTGGAACAGATAATACCTCTTCTGGCGATAGTTTCCGCCCTGGACAACCTAATTCAACAAGTTCTGGCGTTATCCATATCAAAGGAGGCTATCACTATGTAAAAACAGGCTCTGGAGATACAGATGGTATTGATTCCAATGGTGATATCAATATTACAGGTGGCGTTCTTGTAATTGAAGCTGGTGGCAATATCATTGATAATAATGGTTCTGTTAATTACACTGCAGGCATTCTACTTGGAATGGGAAAGCAAATTGAAGGCATTCCTTCTAGTGGCAATCCAAAATGTTTCAGTAGCTTGAGTGCCAATACTCGTTTCTCTGTTATGAGCAACGGAACGGTTCTTTCAACATTTACGGCAACACAATCTGCGTCAACTGGCATTTATGTAAATTCTACTACTGGTGATTTCTACACAGGTGGTACTTATTCTAACCCAACCATTGAAACATTCTTTGGGTATAGTGAAGGTGGTTCTCTTTCTGGCCAAAACCAGTTAAGCGCCAATACTTGTTCTTCTTCAGGAATGGGTGGTTGGTAATTTTCCTTAACCCTAAAATTTTAAAAAGTCTCAAATTTTAAAAAATTTGAGACTTTTTTCGTTTTTCTAGTAAAAAAAAGCTTTTCTTTCGTAAATTCTCATTTAATTATGTCAACATTAGTCATATTATTTGTATTTTTTTGAAAATTATGAGGAATCTTATGAAAAAATTACTTCTTTTGTCTGCTGCATGTGCAGCAATGTTTTCTCTCTCAGCATGTAGTGAAGAGAGCAGTCCAAGCCGCGCAGAAGCTTGTGCAGAACTTTCTACAGATTGCTTAAAAGGAAAATGGTCTGTAGCATCTGTTGAAGGGACTAGCATTAGTTTTGCAGGTACCGGGACTCTTAAATTTACAGGTTCTGAATTTTCATACACTCCGGCTATTGCAGATTTAGCTCATACTTATTGCCCAGGTACAGAGCTTGAAGGCACTTATGACATTATTTCTCCAACCCAAATTAAACTTACTGTTGGCGGCATTCGTCTTTGCGACTGTTTCATTGGAAAAAAAGAAATTATTGTTAATGCTATTGCTTCAGAAAACGAACTCCGTTTGACTGGAATAGAACAATCTCCATTTGTTCCTAATGATGAAGCAGCAGTAACCGAAGTTTACTCAAGACTTTAATTGCTTTCCACTTTTATGTTTAAAACAAATCCCGCACGGAACGTGCGGGATTTGTTTTTATGCAAAAAAATTAATGTTTAGAATGGCAATGAGAATGATCGTGATCTGAAAGCACTCGATGTCCAACAACACCATGCGCAATAAGGTCTATTTCGCACCCATACGCTTCATGCAAAGATTCTCCGGTAAGACCATTTCCCGGGTGATAATGCACACAACGATTCACACATAAAACACTTTTTACATATTTTGAAATAGCCATCAAATCATGACTCACCAAAACAATAGTCATATCTTGATTCAATGTTGCCAAAAGTTTAAACAAATTTTCTTGGCCTTGCGCATCCATATTACTAGATGGTTCATCTAAAAAAAGTATTTTCGGCTTACAAGCTAAAGCTCTAGCAATTAAAACTTTCTGCCGTTCCCCCCCAGAAAGTTCCCCTAATCGTTTATCAGCAAAATCCTGAACTCCAACTTTTTCTAAAAGCGGTTTTAATTCCGAAAGATTCACTTTTCCTTTAACAAATCCCGTCGCCACACATTGAGTCACTGTTATCGGAAATTCCAAATTAGCATTTGTATTTTGCGGGACATAACCAACAGGAATTTTGCGACAAGGAACATTTTCTCCAAATATTTGTACAGTTCCTGTTGCTGGTTTCAAAAGACCAAGAAGCAATTTTAAAAGAGTTGTTTTTCCTCCCCCGTTTGGCCCTATCAAAGCTAACAAATCTCCTTCAGGGATAGAAAAGGAAGTGTTCTCAATAATGGTTGAACGAGAATACCCAAAAGAAAGATTTTTGACTTCAATCGCATTCATTATTGCACCTTAGAGAGAGTTTCCAAAAGAATTTTTATAGCTTTTTCAAAATCATAAGCCAAAGGATTCAAAGTCACTACATTAGCATTCAAAGATTTTGCAATCATTTCTGCAGAACGCTTGCTGAAATTAGGCATAATAAAAATGGATTGAATTTTTGATTTCTTAGCTTCTTGAATCAAATGTTGCAAATCTTTAGGTTTTGGTTCTTTACCATCAGCCTCAATACAAAGTTGCTTAAAACCATAATCTCTCGCAAAATAACCAAATGAAGGGTGAAACACCATAAATGTTTTCTTTTCTTCTGGTAATTTTTTAGAAAGAGATTCTATTGAATCTGATAAAGAAACTAATTCTTCCATATACGTGTTAAAATTTTCTAGGTAAAAGTTTTTCCCTTGCGGATCATACTGCGTTAAAACAACTAACATATTTTTTAAAATAATCTGAACATTCTTAAGAGAGGCCCAAAGATGCGGGTCTAAAGCCTCACTTTCATGATGATGGTCGTCTAAACTTTCAAACTGAATTCCGGAATCTAATGCTAAAATTTTAACTTTTGAATTTACACCTTTAAATCGAGGCAACCAATTTTTATCTAATCCAGAGCTATCCGTAAAATAAATTTCTGCTTTTGAAAAATCTTTCAATGTTCCTGGTTTAGGTTCAAAAGTATGTGGGTCAGAGCCTTCTGGAACGAGCACAACAATTTCTATTCTATCCTTTCCTAAACGGGAAAGCATTTTGGCGTAAGGTTGCAAAGTGACTGCTACTGTTAAAACAGGAGACGCCAATAATGTTGAAGCTAAAGACAATATCAGAAAAAAATATTTCATATTCCCTTCTGGAAACAAGAATCAAAATCAATATCAGCAACCGTTTCAGCAACAATATCAGGTTGTCTTGCTTGTCTTGCCAAATCACTTCTGCTTGTTTCACCACAAAGCGCTAAAGCAAAACGACACCCCGAACGAATAGCTAATTCAAAATCGGTATAAAGTCTATCTCCAACCAACAAAATTTCTTCTGCTGCACAATGATTCAAAACAGGGGCTAACATATCTGGATTCGGTTTTCCAAATGAAAACTCAGGCCTTACATGGTAGGCAGTTTCAAACATTGAAAGAAAAGAACCAATATCTGGAACCGGCCCCATCGCATCAGGACAAACCAAATCGCTATGAGTTACCCAAAAACGAACGCCTCGTTGGATTCGCCAAGAAACTTCACAAAGTTCTTTATAATCAAAAGAATTGTGATAAGCAACCAAAACTAATTCTGTTTCTTCCATAGATGGACGCAAATTCAAAGATGGATCTTGAGCAGCAAACCATTCTGTAACTTCTGGGTTTCCAAAGAAGAAAACATTTTTAATCTTTTCCTGATGGATTTTCTGAAGCGCTAAAGTCAAAGCTGAAATAATTGCAGAATCACCTTGCAATGGAAGTCCCATTTTTAAAAGTCGATTTTTATAAAAAACAGGCGATTTACTTGTATTATTACTCAAATAATAAACAGGAACATGTTCTGCGACACGGCATACTGTTTCTACGGCACCAGCAAAAGGCTTTCCACTCAGATAAAGTGTACCATCAAGATCAAAGACTACGGCTCGAATAGGTTTTGCAACTCGCTTTTTTTCCATACTCCGTAAAATATAATTAGATTTAGAGCCTATGAAATCCCCAGATACCCGCTTTTTCCTTTCTCCCTTGTTGATTGGCGAACAAATACTCTCTGAAGAAGAAAGTAAACACGCCACAAAAGTTTGTCGTGCCCAAGTTGGCGATACATTACTGGTTTGTGATGGTAAAGGTAAATTAGCTGAAGCTGAAATTTTAGAAGCCAACCCAAAAGCCTGTAAAATCCTTATTAAAAACATTTCAATTCTTGAAAAAGAGCCTCCTCGCTTACAGTTGGCCATTGCCTGTTTAAAAGATGATGCTAATGAAGAAGTCTCATTTCATGTTGCACAAGCAAATGTTTCTAAAATCATACTTTTACGAACAGAACATTCTCAAGAACCTAAAAATTCTGATTTATCCCGTTTGGTAAGACGCTGTCATTTAAAAAGCCGTGTTAGCTTAAAACAATCTATGAAATCATGGGAAACAGAAATAGAAGGTCCTATTGAATTAAAAGATTGGTTAAAAACCGTTGAAGGAACTCTTGTGCTTTGCGATATAAACGGACAATCTCAATTAGAAAATTTAGATTCAAATGTTCCTACAACGCTTCTCATCGGTCCAGAAGGTGGTTTTTCAGAGAAAGAAATAGAACTGATTAAAAATGTTCCTAATGCCAAAACACAATTATTAAAACTAGGAAACACGCGCTTACGCGCAAGGACTGCCGCTTTATTAGCTTTAGGTAAACTAGTCTAACAAAAGAGAACTTGGTGTAACTATTACCGCATCTAAATAATCATTCCAATCTTCGTTCAATGTAAAAACGGCATCTGCTCCAGAAACAAAAGCGGTTGCTATTTGAAAAGATTCTCCTAAATCCAAACCATATTTATTTCTAAAATCAGCAGCAACCTGAGCTATTTCGGCATCAATTTCTCTTAGCGCCACACCAAGAGACCTAGTAAAAAATTCTTTATACTGACGAACTAATAAAGAAGCGTCTTTTTCATAAGCCCGATAAGAAATTTCATGCAAGGTTATCGGGGAAACAACCATTTGCAAATTTTTTTCATAAGCCACATCTAAAACTTTAGAAATCACAGGGAAAATATCCATGTCTGCTTGTAACAACTTCTGAATAGGGCCCGAATCCAAAAATAAGAGTCTTGCTTTTTCAATACGTTGCATTATTCGTAAATCTCCATATAAGCAGCGTCTTCTCTGTTACCAGCCCGCACCATTTTATAGCGTTCGGCTTTAGGATAATAATACCAAAGCATCCATTCATTGGACATATCTGTGCGTTTTGTTTTCCAAATAATCGGTTTTTCTCCATTTAGAAAATCTTTTTTTGCTGGAATCATCCGTTCAAACGGACGATATTTATGCACTCTATCATCACAGCGCCTTTCAATAACACCTGTACCTCCAGCACTCCAAACAATTTCTACAGTACAATCATCTTCATCTCGAATTTTTTCACATGAAAAAGAGCCTTCCGGACACCAGACAAATTTTTTGAATTTAGCCCTACGTTCGGGTTCATTAAAAACTTCAGCTTTACGACTTCTTTCTGAAAATCTATCATAAACCCCAGCTAAAGTGTAATTTCCATAATTGTACTCAGTACAACCTTGCTGAGCTACACGTACTTTGCGTTGATAGAGATCTATATCAATTTTACAGCCAGGTTCACTGTATTGAAAACGTTTGTGTTCTCCGGCATTAATTATTGGAGCATTCCCAAAAGCAATTTCTGCTCTACCATCAAGAGGACCATTCTGGATAGTCACATTAAATTTACCCGGTGAATTCGGAGACTTTTCTAAAATCACATGCCCAGAAGCCGAAGCGTAACGCCCGCTTAAATCAGAAGCTTTTTCCTTAAAACGAGCAAATTCAGCTCGACGCACAAAACCTTTTCCAAACTTGGTTTTTACAGGAATAAAAGCTGGTGGTTCTTTGGGTGTAAATTCTTCATAAATAACTTTTTTCTTTTTCTTGCCTTTTTTATTTTTCACATAAATTGTTTTTTTCTTTTTCTTTTTTGGAATAGGCAATTCTTCTACAAAATCAGCATAGGTTATAGTCCCTCTGACTTTAGAATTTTCATTTTCTTTAGCATAAATCGTCAAACTCTGCTGCGCTAAAACAAATGCAGGAAAGGTTAATAAAAAGAATAAAATAAAGCAAATTTTTTTCATATTGGAAAGATAACTTAATTTAATCAAAAGAAATATTTATTTATAAAATCTTACAAAAAACCTACATTCCTTTTCAAACAATCACTCTTCCGGATAAGCACAACACCTAAATCCAATAGATGAATTTTTATAAAATGCCGCCACTTTTTTATAAGGTGTATTGCCTCCTAACAAGAAAACCACTTCGATTCTATCCGGTTCATATTCCATATTTCCAGCTAAATTTTTTAACCACTTTTCTCCCCCTTTGCGATATTCTTGTAAAGGAGCATAATCATAGCCTACAATTTCTCCTGTTGCAGGATTTTTTACAGCAAAAAATTGCAGAGAATCTTTAAAATCTTTTTGCGTTAACTTTTTATAAAGCGTTCTTGTTGTATCTTCTACTAAACTTGTATCTACAACTGTTCCACTACGATATAAATAAACGGTTGTATCTTTTACAAAAGCACGCCTTGTATAAAATGGAAAGAATCTGTTTGTACAAAGCGCAATAGACTCTCTATCAAGCCCATCATAAGAACGATAACTAGAACCTTTTAGCAATTCCAATGTATCTGCAGAACGTCCTAAAACCCATTCTTGATAATTTCCGGGCAAATCACGCACACCAGAAGCATTCACACATTTATAATTACGAGCTTCTAATGATGCCGCCGAAATAGAATCATTTGTCGCTACATTACAATTAGTGTAAAGGTATTCAGAGGCTGAAATATCTTCTTCCACAACTCCATAAGAAGAAATGCCATTTGTCAAACAAACTAATTCCCAGTCGCGTTCTCCACAGAGAGCAGTTTTAAATCCTAATACAGAAAGAGAACTACAAGCCGCAACCGCTTCTGAATGGAGAACATTTGTCATAAATTCTCCCGAAGAATCTTGATGTTCAAAACGTTCCATACAAAAACGCAAAGAATCACCTAAAGCCACAGGCAAAAATCCTTCTGGACAATTCATATTTGCATTTTCTCCTGGAGAAACATAAATCGTATCTATCAAAGCCCTAGAATAATACCCAGATGAATCTATTGAACGCACGCGTAAAATCAAAGTATCTCCAGGAGAAACCCAACGAATAGTATCAGTAACAAATGTTCCCTTTTCAAAATACTGCATTGAATCTGATTCTATTGCATAATAATCCAAATAGCGTTCCTCTGATTTACCACCAGCCTCACTCAAACGAACCCATTCATCCTTCATCCACCTATCTATTTCGTAAGATTCAACACTGCGATAACAGAAAAATTCATAACAAGTATCTGGCACAACTAAAACAGAATCTTCTAATATACCATGATCTTCTTTAAATGGATCTAAACTCCGACTCCAAAAAATCCGTAGTCGATTATTACTATCTAAACGCGCAAGTTCTGGCTTTAAAGAATCTCTCATAAACCATAAAGCCGTAGGCATTGTTGGTGCCACTTTATCCGTTGTAATAAACATTTGATTCATTTCTGCTGAAGTTGTAGAACCAGAATAATTTCCCGAAGAATCAAATGCTGTAATCCCAATCGTATAACGTGATTGTGATTTTAATCCAGAAAGAACCAAGCGGAAACGATTTAAAGAATCCGTTTCTGAAAAACCTTCTCCGTCAAGAACTGCCAAACGAAGGTAACGTTTTTCTTCTTTATCAGAAATTTTTTCATCTAACCAGACAGAATCATTACGAGCTCGAAAACGAGCATTTTTTACATAAAGTTCACTTCCTAAAGAATCTGTTTTCAAAGAATGAATAACAGTAACTTTTAAATCTTTAATACTTTCAGATTCATCTAACGCATAAACTACCACATTATACCCAGCAATCGGCCCAGAAATATTTTCCGGGGTATAAAAATCAGTCTGATCTGTTGGCCTAGACCAATCAAATGCAGCGCCAGTAGCCCATACAGAATCTTGCAAGGAAATAATTGCTGGTGCCATATCATCGCCGAAATGTACAAAAACTCGCTGCACTGCTCCAGGGTCTTCACCATCTGTATATTCAGGCCAAATAGCGATTTGTACACTATCTCTATCAGCAAATTCTTTCAATTCTTCAGTCAAATCTAAAGTATCATAATAACCTTTAGGTTCCTTTGGAAAAGGTATTTCCATCGTAGCATTCTTTTTTGCTTCAGAAGAAACGGAACGAGTTGTATCATCAATAACTGTAGTATCTAACCATATTAAAAATTGTTTTAAATCTTCTGTTTCTATTGGATAGCGATAACGCAAACGGAAACAAGAACTTTCTTTTGAATCTGCAGCACAAGTTTTCAAAATACTCATTTCAAGAATTTCTCTATCAAAAAGGTATTCTTCACCATCAGAATCATCAGAACATGCTATGCAAAAAATAGCACAGCACAAAAAAGAAAGTATTAAAAACAATTTCTTTTTCATTAAATACTACCCGACAAAAAACATTTCCCCATAACCAGGCAAAGGCCATTGATTTTCTGGAACAATCAATTCTAACGCATCAGCAGCTTCACGAACTTTTTCCATTGCTTTAACATTTTCCTTTGCAATGTTTTTGCGCAAAGACTTTTCTAACAATTGAATGCCTACCAAAAGATCATCAACTAAATCAGCGACTTCTTTTGCATATTTAGAAAGTGTATCAGATTCCACTGCATCAGCAGAATCAGCAAGTTCTGTTGCATAAGAAATAGCAGCCGGTAAAATCATTGTCTTAGCAATTCTCAAAGAACATTCCGCTTCAAGAGTAATAATAGTTTCATAATGTTGATTGCCTATCACATAACGGCTCTTTAACTCTTCACGAGAAAGCACATTATATTTTTCAAACAACGCAACAACGTTTTCATCTAAATAAGCTTTTAAGGCTTCTGGCGTTGTCTGAATATTAGGAAGCCCACGACGTTTTGCTTCTTTAACCCATTCTTCACTATAACCATTACCATCAAAAATTATTTTATCATGAGCATTAACTTCTTGAGTTAAAAGTTCTTGTAACGCAATATGGAATTCTTTACCACTAGTCAAATCATTTTCTAATTGCGTAAGCATTTCATCTAAAGAAGCCGCACAAATCAAATTCAAAACCGTATTCGCGGTAGCACAACTTGCAGTCGAACCAACAGCACGCAATTCAAACTTATTGCCAGTAAATGCAAACGGACTTGTTCTGTTTCTATCTGTAGCATCTCTAGATAATTTAGGCAAAGAATCTACACCTATTTCCATTGATGTCGATGATTTAGACGACTTAGCAGCCCCAGTCTTTAATTGTTGCACTACATCGCTTAATTGATCGCCCAAGAAAATGGAAATAATCGCAGGAGGCGCTTCATTTGCCCCAAGACGATGGTCGTTTCCAGGAGCAGCCACGGCCGCCCGAATCAATCGAGCATGTTCATCAACCGCTTTAATAATAGCCACAAGAATCAAAAGGAACTTTGCATTTTCTTGAGGATTTTTCCCTGGAGATAGCCAATTTTTCCCATCAGGACCAGTAATAGACCAATTATTATGCTTACCAGAACCATTCACTCCAGCAAATGGTTTTTCATGCAATAAGCATACCAGATTATGGCGTGCTGCAACCATCTGGAGAACATCCATAGTAAGCATATTATGGTCAACAGCTAAATTCTGTTCTTCAAAAATAGGAGCGATTTCAAACTGTGCTGGCGCCACTTCATTGTGTCTTGTTTTAGCAGGGATTCCAAGTTTCCAAAGTTCGTTATCCACTTCAGCCATAAAAGAAAGAATCCGAGGCTTAATTTGTCCAAAATAATGATCATCTAATTGTTGGTGTCTTGCAGGACGCACGCCAAAGAGTGTTCTACCAGTTTGAATTAAATCTGGTCGTTTTGCATAAAGCTCTGCATCCACCAAGAAATATTCTTGTTCAGGACCTAATGTAGCGTATGGTCTTTTTGTTTCTGGCAAGCCAAATAATTTTCCCACACGATATAATTGTGAAATCAAAGCTTTTTGAGAACGCAACAATGGTGTTTTTTTATCTAACGCTTGCCCATGATAGCCACAAAAAACAGTAGGGATACAAAGTACAGCCAAACCATCATCTGTTTTCTTAATAAAAGCAGGGCTTGTCGGGTCCCAAGCTGTATAACCTCTCGCTTCAAAAGTAGCTCTCAAACCACCTGATGGAAAACTAGAAGCGTCTGGTTCTGCCTGCAATAATTCTTTTCCTGAAAAAGAAAAAATAACCCCGCCATCAAAATCAGGATTAATAAAAGCATCATGCTTTTCAGCAGTAACTCCAGTCAATGGTTGAAACCAATGCGTAAAATGAGTCACTCCATGCTCCATAGCCCATGTTTTCATTCCCTCAGCCACTTCATCTGCAATAGAAGCATCTAAAGGTGCAGAACCTTCCATTGTTGATAAAAGACTATGAGTAGTTTTATCCGAAAGATACTTTGTCATAGTTTTAGCATTAAATACTAAACTACCGAACATGTCTTTGACATTCATTATAAAAATCCTTTCAAACCTAATTCATGCCTACTTTTAAGGCGATTTTTTCTCACTCAAAAAATAGAAAGAATCAACCACAAATACCAAAAAAAGTCCTCAAAAAGAGGACTTAAAATACCCGGATTGCGACTCGAACGCAAATCGAACCCTTAGGAGGGGCTAGTTTTATCCTGTTAAACTATCCAGGCATTATTACGCTGACAAATATAATAAAAAAGTCCCTTTGGAAGGGACTTTAAAAATTCTAGACCAAAGAATGATTATTCTTCAACAACTTCTTCTGATTCAGCGGCTGGCTTTGCCACATTTCCAAGCAAAGCATCAACAGAAATGCTCTGTAAATCCACTAAAGTTTTCACTTGAGTTTTTGGATCTTCAGAAACATTTGCAAATGTAGACACAATGAACAAATCTGAAGTCAAAGAGAATGTACGAGTCTTTTGTGAAATACTATTAGAACCCTTTGTACTTGGAAATGCTTTTGATTCCAAATCAGCCATTTGCTTTGCGGTCTTTACATTTTGAATAGCATTTGATGCTAAAGCCCAAAGATCGCGATTTTGTTCAATACCTGAATTCACAAAACCCAAAAGCTGTGAGGAGCCTTTAAAACTTTTAGATGTTGTTTCTTCATAATGACTCTGAGCTTGAGAAATGTAATTACCTTTCTGCATAAAAAGCATAATGGCAATCAAAACCGCTAGAACTGTTGCAACAATAGAAATCAATTTAATATTCATTTTCTCATCTCCTATTCAAAACGGAATGGTGCAGGTTCAGCCAATTTAAAATGTTCTGCAGGTACATACTTTTCAAGAGCGCTATAATCTAAAGATTTAAGATTTCCCTTTACAAAGGTGAATGAAATTTTGCAATCTTTTCCGCAAGCAACTTCTTTTACTCCATTGTCATTTTTCAAAAGAATTGAACCTTCAGCATACCCCAATTCACTAAATTGCAATTGAGCTTTTTCTGGAATACCTGCTGCAGAATAAAGATGCTGTACCTGGCGTTCTCTAGCAGGTTTATCATTTTCGATAGCTTTTAAACGAGCGTCAAAAGATTTTTCTGATTTATCTTTAGAAGACACCGTTTCAAAAACAAGACGCCATGCCATGCCGAACTGGTCTACAGATTTCCATTGTTCATGCAAAATATCATTTGCTTGTTTACGATAAGCATCACGTTGTTCTGTAGCCAATTTCTGAGCCATTTCGCCATATTGACCTTTCAAAACAAACATAACTACAGCAAGAGCCACAATAATTACAATATCAATGGCTAAAAGAATCTTGAATTTTTTCATTTTATCTGGATTCATAAATTCCTCGAAAAAAGATTTTCTTTAATCTAATTAGATTTCATCAAAAAACAAATAAGAAACATAACTTTTTTGCTTTTTTCTTAAAATTATCCCACAAACTATCCGAATAAAAGAAAGTTTTTGTAAAAAATACTTATCCGCCAGAAAGTTTTACTTTATAACCTTGTTTTTCCAAAGTCTGCTTAATTAACTCTCTTCTATCGCCTTGAATTTCTATTGTCCAATTTTTTACAGTTCCACCCGTTGCACATTTTCTTTTTAATTCAGAACAAAGGCTTTTCAATTCATCTTCAGAAACGCTTAGTCCAGAAATAATACTTACTGCCTTATTTCCTCCTAAACGTTTTAAAAGAATTCGTACAACACCATCTCCAGCCGGAGGTTGTGGCTTAGTTGTAGTTTCTTTAATACGACCTTGGCCGCTTACATAGACTAAAGAGGTGCGATTATCCATAATTTATCAAAGCAATAAATTTAACCTTCACTTGTTGAAAGCAAATAAGCTTCCATAAAAGATTTTAATTTACCATCAAGCACGCCACCAGTATCAGAAGTTTCTACTCCTGTTCGTAAATCTTTTACCATTTGATAAGGGTGTAAAACATAGCTACGAATTTGAGAACCCCATTCTACTTTTTTCTTATCCGCCATGCGATCTGCACGTTTTGCTTCTTCTTCTTGGCGATAATGTTCAGCAACCATGGTTTTCAACATTTTCAAAGCCGTTTCTCTGTTTTGTATTTGAGATCGTTCTGTTTGGCAACTAGCTACAATCCCTGTAGGCAAATGGGTCATACGCACCGCAGAATCTGTTTTATTGATATACTGACCACCAGCTCCGCTAGAACGATAAGTATCCACACGAACTTCGCTCATATCCAGTTCAAACTGAATATCTTCATGAACCGGATACAAGTAAACGGCACAAAAACTAGTATGGCGGCGAGCATTGGCATCAAAAGGGCTAATTCTCACCAAACGATGAACACCGATTTCAGAACGAAGCAAGCCATAAGCAAATTCAGAATTCACTTCAATTGTTGCGCTTTTCAAACCCGCTTCATCGCCATCTTGTACTTCAACCACACGAAAGTCCATATTTTCTCGTTCCAAAAAACGAACATACATACGGTAAAGCATCAAAGCCCAATCTTGTGATTCTGTTCCACCAGCCCCTGGGTGAATAGACAATAAGGCCGTACAAGCATCATCAGGGCCATCAAGCATTTTACGGATTTCCATTTCAGCTACTTTTTTTTCTAATGAAACGAAATCCGAATTAATAGATTCTTCTAATTCAGCAGATTCTTCAGCTTTAGCCATTTCATAAAGTTCTGCCAAATCATCACAACCAACAGAAACTTCATTCCAGCGATTAAGCAAATCCCGCAAAGCACCTATTTTTTTCAATAAAGCCTGCGCTTTATCTTGGTCATTCCATAAATCAGGATCGGCCGATTGTTTTTCCAATACGGCCAATTCTTCTTCTTTGACTTCTAAGTCAAAGATACCCCCGTAATTTATCGATTCGCTCACGCAAATCGTTCAACCCGACATGGGATGTTTGAATCATTTATTTTCCCCCGATAGCTTCCGGTGGTGTATAATCTTTATTCAAATACTGAACTTTATATTTCTTAGCCAAAGAATCAAGATAGGCTTTCAATTTTTTAGCTCTGTCTTGTTCCGCTTGCATACGTAAAATGTATTCAATTTGGTGCTTGTAACTATCATACTTGCCATCGTTCTTTTCTGTAAGCATGAAAATAGCTACTCTATCATCCATTACGATTACATCAGAAATATCACCAACTTTCATTTTATTTACTGCACTTACAAAGTTTTTGCCTTTAGAAGCCGCAGTAAATTTAGAAATCACACCACCTGTTTTTTTAGCTTCCTGATCGTCACTATATTGAGCAGCAAGTGTTGCAAAAGGAGCCTTAGCCAAGCGAACCTGAGCTGCAAGTCCCTTTAACAATTCTTTTTTATCATTAAAGTCTTTGGCACTTGATTTAGTTTTCAAATAAATCCAAGCACCGCTTATGGTATCGTTAATAGCCACTTTCTTTTTATTAAGTTCCCAATAAGCTTGTTTTTCTTTGTCCGTTGGTGCTGCTGGGTATGGTACTTCTTTTTCAAGAATTTGTTCGGTCAATAGTTGCTGTTCAATTTTTTCACGGAATTGGGCTTGTGAAATACCACTCTTTTTGAGTTCTTCATTAAACTTTGCATCACTTGGGAACTGGCTCTTGAATAACTTCATTAAGCTATCAACCTTAGCAGCAGCTGCTTTCAAGCCGCGTTTCTTTATTTCTAATTTCAATAATTCTTGGCCAACCAAATTATCTACAACGGCCCAACGTACTTGTTGCATGGCTTCTGGTGGTAATTGGCGCCCGCCAGCCTGCTGCTGAGCTAAAATCTGAGCCAAACTATCGACACGTCCTTGAGAAATCCCAGCTTTTTCAACACGAACAACTTCAAAATTCTTGCCACTCATTAATTGAGCTGAAGCAACTCCTGCTACAAGAGCAAGAGAAAGGCATACGCTACGAAAACAAGATGATAAATGCATAATAATCCTATTTTATAGTAATTTTGTGCAAAATATATAAAATTAAAGATAATCTGCTATAAAAGCCTTAAAAAAAATGTTCACATATTCTAAGCTTTAAGAACAATTTTTCAAAATCCTTCATTTTTATAAAAATTTTAAAGGCACGGCGAATATATTCGCCGTGCCTTTAAAAGAAAGCCATCTTTTACTTGTATTTATAATAAAACGAATAACCTTGGAAACTACCATCATTATAACACTGGTTCATAACAACGGCACGTTTTTCTTGGCCAACCACATCTAACGTTTTAACTGCTTCTTGAATATCTCCAATAGAATCTTTTCTGAATTTAACAACAAGCAAAGCAAAATCTACCAAAGGAGCTATACTTTGAGCATCAGCCACAACATTGATAGGTGGAGCATCAAGTAAAATTACATCATACTTTTCTTTTATTTGATTTAAAAATCCCTTAAACCCATTAGAGGACAAAAGTTCATTTGGATTTGCCGTTTTTGTTCCAATTGGCAAGAAATCAAATGTTTCTGAAGAATTCACAACGCAATCTTCTAAAGAAATTTTACCACAAAGAATATCAGAAAGGCCGCGGCCGCGTTGAGAAAGTCTTGATTTTCTCAAGTCAGAATCAACAAGTAAAACCTTTTTGCCCATTTTAAACAACAAATGAGCTAAATTGACTGAAATAAAGCTCTTACCAGCACCTGCTGAAACCCCTGTTACTAATAGCGTTTTTCCTTTCTGTTCAAAGAAAGAAAATTCTAATGTTGAACGCAAAAGCCTTATTTGTTCAACCGCTAAATTATCAGAATCTTCTTTAGCTAAAGTAAATAGAGAATTATTTTGAACCTTTGATTCATCATATTTTACCAAAGGCACCTTAGCGTAAACAGAAACATTGGTTTCTCTTTCAATTTCTGATGCTGAAGAAACGCCACCTTCTCGTAATAAGCGTTGTAAGAAAATTAAACCACAACCAAGAGCAAAGCCTCCCAAGAGACCACCTAATAGAATAATTTTACGTTTAGGCTTAATCGGTTTTGCCCGAATGCATGCTTTATCGACAATTCGAACATTTCCAATTTCTCCTGCCCGCACAACACGTAATTGTTGAATATTATTTAAAATAGATGTATAAAGTTCGTTATTTATCTGTACTTCCTGTTGGAGTTTTATCACTTCTTGTTGTGTAGTTGGCAAATCTTTTACTAACGCTTCTTCTTTAGCTATTTCTCGTTTTAAACGCGTTTGTTGTTGTAAAATAGCCTGCATTGTCGGATGGTCTTCTGTATAAAGCCTTGCATTTTCTTGTATCTGTTGTTCAACATTTAAAAGTTGAGCTTTCAAATGAACTTGTCTATCCAAAGTTACTTTAGCTTCTGCTGTTAAATCAACAGTTCCTACTTTATGCCTATAATTGGTCAAAACACTTTCAGATGAATCTAATTTAGCTTTAATAGAAGGTAATTGTTCTTCCAAAAATTCTAGTGTTTTTTCTGCTTCTGCACTACGCATTTCTACATTCTGCCGCACATAAGTTTCAATAATGGCATTAAGTATAGAAGCAGCCTTATCCGGATAACGATTCTCTAATGATAATGTTAAAATATTTGTTTTCTTTCCATCTTCAGCAACATTCAATATTTTTTTTAAAGATTCTGCAACTTCTAAAACAGAAGAAGACGCTAACTTAAATTGTTGTCCTGGTTCTGCAAGCATCATAGAAATACAAATTGCAACCGTATCACCAGCAAATGGCTCACGATAGGTATTACCAACAGAACCTTCAATCAAAGTTCCACCCAATGGCGAATTAAGTTTAAATGTTGTTGGGGTCAAAGCTTCGACAATCCATTCATATTCTTCTGTTACCACAGCATCAGGAATCTTAAACAAAGACAATTCCATCCGGCCTTCTTTTCTCGCCAAACGTTCTTTAAAACCAATTGGAGAAGCAGAATAATTCAAATGTTCTTTTTCAACAACTTCCATCAAAACTTGACGACTTTTTATTAAACGAATTTCAGCTTCCGCAGGACTTTCTTGTTCAAAAAGGCTCCCCATATCAACCATTGCAGATGCTTTACTCGATTTTGAATCTAATTGTAATAAAGCATCACTAGAATATACATCACGCATCCAACGTGTTAAAAAGACTCCAACACAAAGACCTAAAAAAGAAAAAAGTACAACACTCCACTTTCGTGTCCAAAGTATTTTTGCAATAGCTAATAAATCTATTTCATCATCTTTTGCCATATCTGGCATTGATTGTGTATTTTGAACCATTATTCCCTCAACAAAATTAGACTCTATAAAAATAGTATTTTTAAACTTTTTGATAAAAAAAATCCATCAGAGAACTGATGGATTTTTTATTTAATTAACGTTTTCCACGTTTTTTCTTTGATTTCTTTTTAGAAGATTTTGCCTTTTTATCTTCTTTAGGCTTATCTTCTTCTTTTTTTACTGCAGGTGCAGCACTCTGCTGATTACGAACATCACGCAATTTGAATGTTACATTAATTTCTGCAGTCTGGACTTGAGACATAGCACCGCCCTTATCCTGCAATTTAAATGTGAATTCATCAATTCCGCTAAAGCCTTTTTTAGGTTCGTAAACAAAAGAACCGTCTTTTTCATTCAATTTAACAGAACCATTCTTTGGTTTATTAACCAAAATTACCTTCACTGCTTGTTCATTATCTGGGTCAGAAGAGCCATTCATCAAGCCTTCTCTTTCAGAAACATTAAGAGATGTTCCTTCTTGAGTCTGGTAATGTTGAGCTACAGCTACCGGAGGGTTATTTACAGCAACAACAGTAAACTTAGCCGTTTTAGAAACTTTAGCTCCTTCTGGATCGGTTACTGTGAAAGTAATCTTTTCTGGGGCACCTTTCCAATGAGAATATGGTTGTGCAATTGTCATTGTATTCTTGTACTTGTCATAAGTAACTGTCAAATACTTATTTCCAGAGAATGACCATTTCAATTCATTGAAACGATGATCACGGTCACGAGCCAACTGATTCAATTTCAGAACAGCCAAAACGCCACCATTTTCATTTTCCTTGATTGTGTAATCTGGAATGTCTCTCATTTCAGGGACCGCATTAACATGCTGAATAATAAATTCAGCTGTTGTCTTTGCTGTTATACCTGCTGGGTCACGCACAATGAAGGTAATCTTTTCAGAACCAAACCATTCTGCTTTCTTTGGCTTAATTGTTGCAACTCTAGAGCCACTGATCTGCACATCAAGCATGCGGGCACCTGAAACGCTCCACTTCATTTCTGAAGGTTTGTTATCAGGATCTTTTACATACTTATCCAAAGAAATGGTTTTGAATGCTTTGCCTTCAAGAATCTTTTCTCCAGGAATTTCAGAAATTTGTGGAGGGTCATTAACCGGATGTACTACAAAACGTACTTGAGTAGAAGCCTTTTCACCACTAGGGTCAAATGCAACTATCGTAACTGTTTCATTACCATTCCAATTAGGATTTGGAGCAGAAACCGTTAACTTACCATCGCTGAAGGAATAATCCAATTTGCGATCTGTTTTAGGTGCTTTTGCCTTTGTTTTACGGCCACGTTTATCTTTGCCTTCTGGTTCTCCGTCATCGCGAGTAAAGTAAAGTTCAGAAATTTTATTATCTGGGTCCTTTACAAATTCAGCAAGATTAATCACAGGGAATTCTTGTTTTTCTTTGATTTCCACTGGTTTCATCTGTTTGAAGAACGGAGGATCATTCACTGCATTTACTTTGAAAGTAACTTTTGTTTCATCAGAAGCACCACTTGGGTCGCTAACCTTGAAAGTCAAAGTTTCTTGACCATACCAATTTGTATTAGGTGTGGTGATATTTGCACGTGTTCCCTTGATTTCAACCTTCAAATCTTTAGCACCAGAAACAGTCCACTTTAATTCAGCAGGCTTATTATCTGGGTCTTTAGCTGCATTTGAAAGATCAATAGGAGCAAAACGTTCTTTTTCTTTAATTGTCTGTGGAGCTATCTTAGCAATTTTTGGAGGGTCATTAACAGGTTGAACTGTGTAAAGAACTTGTTGCGTTGCTTTCGCACCTTCTGGGTCTGTAACGGTTACAGTAACTTTTTCTGAACCACTCCAGAATTTATCAGCAACAGAAACAACCAATTGATTTTTCTTATCAATTGAAGCTTTCAAATTGCGTGTTTCAGCAACAGAGAATTTCAATGCAGATGTTGGGTGGTCAAGGTCACTAACCAATTCGCCCAAAGCAACTGATTTGAATTTTTCTTTTTCCTTAATTGTCTGAGGAGCAATTGCCTTCAAGACAGGAACATCGTTTACTGATTCAACTTCAAATACTGCAGATCTAGAATCCTTAGCACCTTCTGGGTCTGTGACAGTAAAGGTTATCTTACGAGCACCATGCCATTGTTCTGAAGGCAACTTGATATAAGCAATGCGATTATTATCAATTGTCACAGTCATATCAGGAGTTTCAACTTTAGGCTCTTCTTTCTGCTTTTTATTTTTCTTACCCTTAGCTTTTTTCGGAGCCTTTTTAGCAGAAGTTTCTGCTTCTACTTTTTCAACTTTTGCAGTCCATACCAATTTTTCTTTTTGATGGTCTGCATCCATTACAAACTGATCCAACTTAATTTCGCGGAATTTTGCTTTTTCTTTAATCTTCTGTCCTTGAATATCCTTCATTTGTGGAGGGTTATTCACAGAAGTAATTTCATAGAAAACAGTCATTGTATCTGCATAACCTGCTGGGTCAGCTACACGCAAAGTAATAGGTTGAGAAGGACACCAGAAGTGTTTATTTTCTGCAGAAACTTGTAATTGACGGCTAGGAGTAATTTCAACTTTTAAACCTTTCTTAATGTCTTTAGCATTCTTGATGGTCCATTTCATTTCAGCTGGTTTATTATCAGGATCCTTTACAAACTGATCTAAACGAACCGCTTCAAACTTTCCACCTTCTTTAATCTTCTGGTTTGCAATCTTTTGAATTTTTGGAGAATCGTTCACCGGAGTCACTTCAAAATTCATACGATGTGTTGCTTTAGCACCTTCTGGGTCTGTGACCGTGAATGTCAGTGTTTCACGACCATTCCATTCCGAATCTGGAGTAGAAATAGTAACCGTATTATCTTTGTTAATCTTGGCTTTCAAAGCTTTATTGCCTGAAATTGCCCATGTCAACTGTGAGGCAGAATGATCAGCATCACTTGCAAGAGAAGAAAGCAAAACTGATTTGAATTTTTCACCTTCACGAATTTTTTCTCCAGCAGGAGCTTCTTTTGAAATAACCGGAGCATCGTTTACACTCTTAACGGTAAATATTGCAGAAGAAGAAACAGTAGCACCTTCTGGGTCTGTGACAGTAAAGGTTATCTTTGCGGCTCCATTCCAATTCTTATTAGGAATCAAGATAGAAGCTACACCATCTTCTTTAATTCCAACTTGTAATTCAGAAGTCTTAGATTCTGGTTCTTCTTTTTTAGCTTTTTTACCTTTCTTTTTAGCAGGAGCAGCTTGTTCAACATACTTTTCAGCTTTCCAACTCCATTTTAAATCTTCTGGTTTATGGTCAAAATCCTTAACCATATCACGCAAACGAATCTGAGCGAACTGTTTCTTTTCGTCAATCGTCTGATCTTGTATTTGCTTTACAAATTCAGGTTTATCGTTTACAGATTCAACAGTAAATTCAACATCTTGAGTTACTTTAGCACCTTCTGGGTCAGTAACTGTTAATGTTACCTTTTCTGTTCCATTCCAATATTTATTTGGAATGGTTACTTTCAATTGACGTTCACCATTTACAGCCAATTTTAATGTTTTATTGCCTGTAAAGGTCCATTTTAATTTAGCAGCCGGGTGATCAGCATCTTTTACAAAGTCATTCAAATCAATAGTTTTGAATTCGCCTTTTTCCTTGATCTTTTGTGCTGGAATTTCTTTTACAAATACAGGAACATCGTTTACGCTCTTAACTGTAAATGTTACAACTTGCTTTGCACTAGCACCTTCTGGGTCTGTAACTGTAAAGGTAACTTTTTCTGTGCCATTCCAAAGTTCATTTGGTGTCTTAACAGAAACCGTTCCATCTTTACCAACATTTACTTTCAAGTCTTTATTACCAGAAACAGCAACTTTCAATTTACCAAATTCATGGTCTTCATCTTTAATAAGTTCTGAAAGATTGAATGCCTTGAATTCTTGTTTTTCTTGGATTTCTTGATTTTCAATTGCCTTCGCAAATACTGGAGCATCGTTTACACTCTTAACGGTAAAGGTTGCTTTTGAACTTGCTGTTGCGCCTTCTGGGTCACTTACCTTGAAAGTAATTTCTGCCGAACCATTCCAGAATTTATTTGGAATAGCAATTGTGGCTACACGATTCTGGTCTACATTGACTTGCAAACCTTCTTGTGAACCCTTAGCTGGCTTAATATCAAATTCCCACTTTAATTCTTCGTTCTTGTGGTCTGCATCTTTTACAAGTTCATCTAAACGAATGGTCTTAAATTGTTGCTTTTCGGCAATTGCTTGTTCCTGAACTTGTTTTGCAAATTCTGGTACATCATTGACTGATTCAACTGTAAAGGTTGTTGCTACTTCTGCAGAAGCGCCTTCTGCATCGCTTACCTTAAATGTTACAGTTTCTTCGCCATGCCACATTTTATTTGGAATAACGATTTTTGCAACTTTCCCTGAAACCTGAACTTTCAATTCTTTGTTGCCTGAAACAGTCCATTTCAATTTAGAGAAATCATGGTCTTTATCTTCAACATACTTATCAAGAGCAATTTCTGCAAATGTTTCTTTTTCCTTGATCTTTTGTGCAGGAATTTCTTTCAACACAGGTGCATCGTTTACGCTCTTAACTGTAAATGTTACAACTTGCTTTGCACTAGCACCTTCTGGGTCTGTAACTGTAAAGGTAACTTTTTCTGTGCCATTCCAAAGTTCATTTGGTGCTTTAACAGAAACTGTTCCATCTTTACCAACATTTACTTTCAAGTCTTTATTACCAGAAACAGCAACTTTCAATTTACCAAATTCATGGTCTTCATCTTTAATAAGTTCTGAAAGATTGAATGCCTTGAATTCTTGTTTTT